>Ga0207933_1000433_pt1 | contig 41406 bp, 50 predicted proteins | sample NGESurdeep092012_4_FD_184488 | JGI IMG/M metagenome (GOLD analysis project Ga0207933, IMG submission 184488) | Arctic peat soil microbial communities from Barrow, Alaska - NGEE Surface sample F53-3 deep-092012 (SPAdes) | ecosystem: Environmental > Terrestrial > Soil > Wetlands > Peat ... | reverse complement strand
ACGGCCGGCGCGTTTATCTTCATCGGTCTCGATCCGAACACGAGCTTCCTCGCGAAGGCATTGGGCGTGGACGAGCGCGGCTTCATCGTCACCGACACCAATTTTCGCACGAGCGTCGACGGAATCTTCGCCGCGGGCGACGTGCGATCCGGTTCGACGAAACAGATCGCGTCAGCGGTCGGCGAGGGCGCCGCGGTCGCAATTCAGATTCGCTACTACCTTGACTCGCTCGATCGCGCCAAGGTCAATAGTTGACATTTGATGTAGTCGAGTCCATTCGCGCATCGAGGTGAACAACTTTTCGCAACATCACATCAAGCGTGCAACTTTTTTTTGACGTGACGTCGACGCATCGTTGCGTGAGCGTCCTTTCACAGCGGATACTAAGGAAGTAACTACGCAATCGAGGGTAACGTCTTGCTTGCGCCATACGTCTTTGAACGTTGTCGAGAGGCGCGGCGGGGCGACCTGCGGCTCATCCAAATGCTTGCCGAACGGAGTGTTGTACATGTCCAGAGAGAGTTTCGACCCCTCAGTTCTCGGCGAGTTCTTTTGGAACTCGACCGACCTGATGTCGGTCCTGGGCAGCGACGGCACGTGGCAGATCGTCAACGCGGCCTGGCCGCAACAGATGGGCTGGTCCCTCGAGGACTTGCGGAGTGGCCCATTCATCGACCTGATTCACCCCGATGACGTCATCACCACCGTACGCGAATTCGACCGTTTGGTGGCCGCACCGGAGACCACGTTGGTTGAATTCCGCAATCGCCAGCGACGACGTGACGGTGCGTATCGATGGATCGAATGGAGTTGCCAGGGCCGAAATGGATGGGTCTATTCCGCGGGACGTGATATCACAAGCCAAGTTGAAGTTCAGATGGAGTTGGCCGGCAGTTTGGAGACGAAGCGGGCGATACTCGACGCGGTCGTCGATTCGATCATCACGATCGACGAGCATTTCCAGGTACTCGACGTCAGTCCGGGCACTGATCGGATCTACGGCGTGTCGCCCAAAGAACGACGCGGAACGAACTCGCTCAAGATAATCCTGGAAGAGGACCGCGATCACGTCGCCGTCGCATTGCGGCGACTCTTCAGGGGTGGGGATGGAGCCCTCACGAGTTACCGCTTCCGAGCGCTCCACGTCGACGGGCGCATGCTGTCCATTGAGACTCGGGGTCGACTCATTCGCGATGAAGCCGGACACGAAACTCGAGCCGTGTTGGTGTCGCGCGACGTCACCGAAGCCGCCGCCGCCGAGTCGGTCATGAAGGAGGCCAAGGAAGCGGCCGAGCGCGCGAACGCCGCCAAGAGCGAGTTCATGTCGCGCATGAGCCACGAACTGCGAACGCCCCTCAATTCGGTGTTGGGGTTCGCCCAAATTCTCGAGATGGAGTTGAAGTCCCCCGATGAACTCGAGATGGTGGGCTACATCCACAATTCGGGCAAGTATCTCCTCGAACTGATCAACGAAGTACTCGACATCTCGCGCATCGAGTCCGGCCACATCAGCGTCATGATTGAACCGATTGTGCTGCAAGATCTCGAGAAGGAGTGCATCGAACTCGTGAAGCCCCATGCCAACGAACTCGGAGTGACAATTTTCTCACAGTCGGTCTATGAATTCCAGGTCCTCGGTGACCAGCAGCGCCTGAAGCAAGTCATGTTGAACCTCTTGTCCAACGCCATCAAGTACAACCGACCCCACGGTTCCGTGACGATCTCGTGCGTTCCGAAGCCCGGCAGCAAGGTTCGACTCTCGGTGAGCGACACCGGTCCCGGCATCAATCCCGACTTGATCGACCGACTGTTCACGCCGTTCGACCGACTCGACGCCGAGACCTCGGGAATCGAAGGAACGGGACTCGGCCTGGCGCTGTCACGGGGCCTCATCGAAGCGATTGGTGGCACCATGGGCGTCGAGAGCACCGTCGGTTCGGGCTCCACATTCTGGATCGAACTGCCCAGCGTCAAGAGCCCGAGGGCCACCATCTCCTTAACGCCGCCCGCCCTCGCCGTCAACACGGCCGACGCGGCGGAGTCGACGGTGCTCTACATCGAAGACGACGTGGCCAACGTCCAGCTCGTCGAGCGTCTCCTCATTCAACGACCAAACATCAATCTCATCACGTCACTGCTTGGCGGCCAGGGCGTCGAACTCGCACAGCACTACCGACCGGACCTCATCTTGCTTGACGTCCACCTTACGGACCTACACGGCTTCGAGGTACTCGAGCGACTCCAAGGTGATTCACGGACGATCGACATTCCGGTGGTCGTGCTTTCGGCCGACGCGACCACCTGGCAGCGTCGACGATTCCGAAACGCCGGCGTTTACGAATATTTGTCGAAGCCGCTCGACCTTCAACAGTTGCTCGACGTCATTGACCAACGCCTTGGGGCCGGTGCGGCGTCACAGGTTCTTGCGGCCGCCCGCGAGCGCATCTCCACCTCCTGAGTCGCCTTCTCTTCGCACGCCTACGGTGTGATCCGAGATCGAATCTCCCTGATCCACTCGTCCGCCGATCGGCGCGCCTCAGCGACCTCTGCGCGCCGATCGGACGCGTCAACGCCGGTGACCGGATACGAACCGAGGAACTTCACGCGCGCGAGATGGGCCTGGAGGTCGGCCAGGCAGTCGGCGACCACGTCATCGGCGACGTGGCCTTCGAACTCAATCACGAAGCAGTAGTCACCGAGACCGCGTTTCGTCGGACGACTTTCCAACTTCGTGAGGTTGACATCGCGCGCGGCGAAACGACCGAGGATGCCGTAGAGCGAGCCGGGGCGGTCGGCGTCTTGAAAACAGACGATGGTGGTTCGGTCGTGACCAGTGGGCGCCGCGACGCGTTCGCGTCCCACGACGACGAAACGCGTGGCGTTGTCGCGATGGTCTTCGATGTCGGTGGCCAGCGCGACGAGGCCGAAGAGTTCACCGGCGAGCGTCGAGGCGAGCGCAGCCCAGGGTTCAGCGGAATCGGCGACCTCTCGGGCCGCTTGCGACGTCGAGGTCGTCTGCTCGATTGGAATGCCGAGACGGTGCAGGTACGCACGGCACTGGGCCAAGGCGTGTACGTAACTGCGCACGCCGGTGAGGTCCTCAATTGAGACGCCGGGTCGCGCGAGCAGGTGCAGTCGTATCGGGATGACGATCTCACGCACGATCACCAAATCGTGGTCGAAGACCAGACCGTCGATCGTGGCCGACACCGTCCCCTCGATAGCGTTCTCGAGGGGCACCAGACCTAGGTCGAGAGTGGAATCAGCGACCGACGCCAGAAGGTCGGCGAACGTGTCGCACGCGACCGGCTCCACCTCTTCCATGGTGGAGACGGCTTCGTGTGAGTACGAACCTTCGGGGCCGAGGTAGCCAATGCGCAGCGTTCCCATCACGAGAGGTTACTTCCGGACCCCATCGCCCCGGCGCGCCGGGTCCGGACAGGTCGTTTGAGGTCGTACGATATACAGGGATCAATTTCGAAAGGCCGTGCAATGGGGCACCCGATGTTTGAGTATGACGCCACGCTGGCGGACGAAGTATTCGACTACTGCCGAGAACGCCTTTCGATGGACCCAGTGCCACTCGACTTCGGAAGTTTGAACACCGCGCACCCGGGCGACATGAGTGATTTCATTCGTCCCGAGGGTCATGACCCCGACGAGATCCTCGAGTTCTTCAAGAATGATCTGGCCCCGTCGGTCGTCTCGATCGACTCGCCCGGCTTCCTCGCCTTCATCCCAAACGCGCCGACCAAGAACTCACTGCTCTTTGACATGGTGGTCGCCTGCTCGGGTCTTAACGGCACGAGTTGGCTCGAATCGAGCGGCGTCGTGCGGGCGGAGAATCAGGCGCTGACGTACCTCGCGGCGTTGGCCGGCATGCCCGAGGGTTCCGGCGGCGCCTTCGTTTCCGGGGGCTCGCTGGGCAACCTGTCGAGTCTCACCGTGGGACGTGACGTCGGGCGTGCCAAACACCCCGACATGTTGCCGCACGAGGTGCGCTACGCCATCTCATCGGACGCTCACTCGAGCATCGGCAAGGCGTTGCACGTGCTCGGCATCCAGCCCCTGATCGTGATGACTGACGACCACCGCTTCACGAGGGAGAGCCTCGAGAACGCGATGGCGATCGACCCGAACCCCGAGAGCGTGATCGGGGTCGTGGCGACCTCGGGCACGACGAATGCGGGCATCGTGGATGACCTCGAGGGACTCGGCAGCTACACGCGCGAACACGAACTGTGGTTCCACGTCGACGGTGCCTACGGCGGCGCCGCACTGTTCTCTCCGACCGAGCGACACCTTCTGGCGGGACTGCGACACGCCGACAGTTTCATCGTCGACCCGCACAAGTGGCTCTTCGGTCCGCTCGACTGCTGCGCGTTGATCTACCGCGACCCGACCGTCGCACGCAAGGTCCTCGCCCAACAGGCCGGCTACCTCGACATCCTGCACGTCAGTGACGACGAACACTACGAGTGGAACCCCTCGGACTTCGCCATCCACCTTTCGCGCCGGGCCCGCGGTCTCCCCTTCTGGTTCTCGCTCGTCACCAACGGTACGGCGGCGTACGAAAGTGCCGTGCAGAGCGCTGTCGACATCGCGCATCGCACGCAGAAGAGGATCGAAGAACTCGACTACCTGGAAATGGTCCGACCGATCAGTCTCTCGATCGTCCTCTTTCGGCGAAAGGGCTGGACGGGCGAGCGCTACACCGAGTGGAGCCATCAACTGCTGCGCGATCAGATCGCCTTCGTCACGCCCACGAAATGGGAGGGCGAGACCGTTGGTCGTCTGGCGTTCTTGCATCCCGACACGAGCGACGAACTCGTGGATCAGATCCTCGAGTCGATGCGGGACTAGCGACCTTCTAACAACGGGTCGCTGGGCGTGCGCGTCGTTTCGCCGCGCTGCGTTTTTCGGCGCCAGGCGATGCCGCCCAGCGCCTCGAGCACGATGCGGTTACCCAGGTACGCCGTGATCTCCGCGTGGTCGTACGGCGGCGAGACCTCGACGACGTCGACGCCAGCGATCGGCGTCTCCATCGCGATACGTCGTACCGCGTCGAGTAGTTGTCGACTCGTCAGTCCACCCGGCTCCGGCGTGCCGGTGCCGGGAGCCGCACCGGGATCGACCACGTCGACGTCGATCGAGAGGAAGACCGCGTCGCAGTCACTCATCGCAGTGGCGATCGCTTCGTCCAGAACCTCGTCGAGCCCGCGTGACACGATCTCGCTCATCTCGAACGATCGCATTCCCTGTGCGGCCATCCAGTCGAGCGTCGCCGGTTCGGGCCAGTAGCCGCGCAGTCCGATCTGCAAGAATCGATCACCGCGACAGGCACCCGATTCGATGAGGCGACGCATCGGCGTGCCGTGTCCGTACAGCGAACCCATCTGCGAGTCGCCGGTGTCGGCGTGGGCGTCGAAGTGGATGACCGCGACCCTTCCCCAGCCCACGTGCCGCGCAACGCCGGTCACGTCGGGTAAGGCGATCGTGTGATCGCCGCCCAGCACGATCGGTATGACACCGGCACCGGCCACGGCCGTCACCCGCTCTTCGAGCAGCCGTAGCGACTTCACGGTATCACCCGAGGGCATCTCGACGTCACCGAGGTCGACCACTGAAAGATCCCGCAGTGGATCGACCCCGAGCGCGAGACTTGGTCGCATGCCGTCGTGCGGCAGATAATCAGTGACACGAATCGCCTGGGGACCGAATCGACATCCGGCCCGATGCGACGTACCGCCATCAAAGGGTGCGCCGATGATCGCCGCACCAGAAGTCGACCACTCGGACAACACATCGGGATCGGCCGCGGGCACGCCGAGGAACGTGGCGTCGGCGCCGTAGAGGTTGCCTATTCGCACGATTCAACCCGACGAATTGATCCGGCCGTCGAACACTGACTAGGCATGCGTCGCCTTGATCGCCACGAAGAGCTCATCGAGGTGGTTCAGCACCAACGAAACGTGCCCGTCACCGGCGAAGAAGTGCCTGCTCGACGTGGGCAGATTCTCGGCGAGCCATTCCCCGTGCGTGCGCGGGACCATGAGGTCTTGATCGCCGAACCATACGGACACCGGCACGGTGATCGTCGCGGGGTCGAATCCCCACTCCTTCATCATCGCCTGGTCGTCATCGAAGAACCCTCGCCAGCCGAACTCGAAGCCTTGGCGTAGCGACGCGGCGAAGTCCTCCCGGGGCGCTTCGTGTGCGAATACCGCCTTGTCCGGCTTTGCGAGAAGTCCGCCGAAGAGTTCGACGACGTTGTCCTTGGTGGCGGTGGCGAAGGCGCCACCGTACATCTTGATGTGTGATTCGTACTCGGGACCGCCTCGTTGGGCGAGGGCGAACTCTTCAACGTTCTCCGGTCCCATTCCCGCGGTCCAGTCAAAGTCCAGGTTCGTGGGCACGACACCGGCGAGTGACCACGCCGCGAGACAGCGTGGGGCGTCGAGGGCCGCACAGGCGAGGGCGTGCGGCCCGCCGCCGGACCACCCGACCGCGACGTACTCACGGCGGCCCAGCGAATCCAACACCTCGCAAGTGTCACGTACCACGGCGGCCACGTCGCGACCTTCGAGACGCGAAGACTTCCCGTAACCCGCGCGCGACGTGGTGACCAAGAAGAGGCTCCCGTCGTCGGCGAGCGGCGCGAGCATCTTCACGAGATTGGCCGAACCCGGGGTCCCGTGATGGAAGAGAACCGTGTGGCCGGAAGGCTCGCCGAGGGTGCCCACTTCGAGGTTCCGACCGTCGGGCAACTCAATGAGGACTTCGTTGTAGTTCATGGTGTTCCGTTCGCCGTATCAACTCTCCACCCTACGCTGGCGAAATGTCGTCGTCACGCTCGATTTCGGTCTCCAGAGTGATCAGGGCCCCCGCGTCGCGGATCTTCGATCTGCTGGCGGACCCGCGCCAACACGTGCGCCTGGACGGTTCTGGTTCGGTGTCGTCAGTGAAGGACGCTCCCGAGCGATTGGCCCTGGGTTCGACCTTTTCGATGCGCATGAAGATGGGACTGGGCTACGTCACTCGCAACCGGGTCGTCGAGTTCGAACAGGACCGCCGCATTGCGTGGCACCACTTCTCGCACTTCGTGTGGCGCTACGAGCTCGAAGACGTCGAGGGCGGCACGAAGGTCACCGAGTCCTTCAACTACGACGAGCCGTGGGCCTTCGCGATCATCGCGATGGGTTTCCCCGAACGAAATAGAACGGCGATGGAAGGAACGCTCGAGCGCCTCGAGTCGGTCGTCACCTCGTGACGGCGAGCGTCGTGCCGACATTCAAGAGTTCGACCCACGTTTGACCGGGCGTCATCAGAGCCGTGTTGCCATCCGCCGTCTTGTATTGGATGACGTCGGACTTCGACGCAGCGCGTGACCACGTGCCCATGGTCTCTTTGCCATCGACAAAGAACGCCGCGGTCCCCGAACCCTGCAGGTTCGCGTAAGACGCCTCCGTGCCGATGCCGTTCACGTAGTTCACCCACATGACGATGACGTTCTTCGGTGACTCACGAACACCGGTGCCGGTGACGTCGGCCTTGCCGAAGAGCGTCCGGTCCCACGACGTCGAGGTCGTATCCCACGTCCACGTCACCTGGTAGTAACTCGGGAAGGGGACGATGAAACGCACGACCCGCCTGCCGCCGGCGACCCCATTGGACGTCCGGTACGAAAACAGCCGCGGAGGCGGTACGGGGGTGCCGCCGAAGGCGAAGAGCTCCGGGGCCATGGCAAAGAGGTTGTGGGGTGCGTAGAGATTGGGGTCGCGGAACATGGCCGTACCGGCGCTCGACTCGTCAATCAGCTTCAATCCCGGCACCGTCGAGATGGACGCCACCGCGTAGGGCGCGCCACCGGAGTAGGCGAAGATTCCTCCAAGGGGCCACACGACCTGGGTGTCGGTCGGACGCACCGAACGCACCGGTCCGACCTTCACGGGCGCGTGCGAGTTGAAGATCGCCACCAATCGTGTGATGCCGCCATTCACGATCTCTTCATACACGGTGTCGGCCTGGTCGATGCCCCACTGCGGGAGTGCCTCGGGGGTGTTCTCGATCTTGACCGTGAGCGCGGGTCGCTTCACTGAGCGGCCCGTTGGATCGGGTAGACCGGTCAGCGGGGCCGTCGGGTACGTCGACAACGTCGTGGTCGTTGTCGGTGTCGTGGTGGGAGTCGCGGCGGTCTTGTGGAATTGAAAGAGGGCCAATCCCCCGATCGCGGCGATCACGACGACGATGACGATCACGGGGAGTGTTTTTCGCATCCCACAAACTTACTTAACGACACCGCAATAACTATGCCAACTCTTAGTCGCTTATTAGTCGTTTGAAGATCACCGTGTGGGGCAACATCGTCTCGGGACTCAGGTGTTGCGAACTCTCAACTGTTCGCCAGCCGACGGATTCGTAGAAGCCCAGGGCCGTATCACGACCATTGGCCCACAGTTGTTCGACGCCTCGGGCAAGTAAGTCCGCTTCGGCGAAGGCCAGCACGCGCGCGCCGTACCCGTGTCCCTGCACGTCAAAATCGGTCGCCATGTAGCGCAGTTGGTAGGTGACCAGTGATGCGTTCATCGGCGGGGCCGAAGGAAAGAATGACGCACTCACCACCAGTCGCGGACCGAAGAAGCCACCGTAGTGCAGTGACGTCGCTTCTTCGTCGCGCGGATCAGGGTGATAAATCGCGGGGTCGTCATTGCGCAGGACTCGTCGCCGTACAGCGTGGAGTTGATCGGCCGAGACGCGTTCGACACGAAAGTCGTTGTCAGTCAAGTTGTTGCACCATCGTGAACAGGGTCAGCGAGTCATCGCGGTCCATTTGAAAAGCCTCCCCGGTCGGGCCAAAGCCAACCTTCTCATAGAAGGCACGTGCCCGGGGCACCGACGATCCCACGTGCAAATAGATCTGGTCGACCCCTTGACTCTTCGCCCAGTCGCCAATCGATCGAACGAGTCGAGCGGCCGTCCCTGTTCCGCGCTCGCTCGGTGTCACGTACATGCCGTAGAGCCAGCGGGTCCCGGGATGGGCGTCGTTGAATCCGCCCGAAACCATTCCGACGACGCCACGATCTCGATAGGCGAGGTAAAACAGCCGATTCGAGGCGGCATCCTTCCACTGCGCGTCGGACCACCGCACGGACTCTTCGTAGGTCGAGCCGTAGGCCTCGGGGGTGTCGCTGAGCGCTTCGAGGCGGATGGTGCGCAGGTCCCGCCAGTCGTCGGGTCCGCACGGTCGAATGCTCAGTGTCGACTCACGCGTCATCGGTCATACGCGCGGCCACGTTGCGCTCGGCTGGGGTTCCCCGAGCAAGGTTGTCACGCACCGAGTCATGGTCGATCCCGGGTCGGTTCTGAGAGAGCTTGGCCTTGCCTTGGATCGCTCGGACGTCGATTTCAATTCCGACGATGGCCCTCACTTGGCGATCAACGTACTCAGGCGACGCGTCGTCGACGCGCCACTCGGGCGAACGGCCGGACTCGAACTGTTCGGTCACGCGACGCACTTGTCGGTGAAGCCACTCGGGGTCGTCGTGCACGCTCAGTCGCCCGTGGACCTCGGCCGCGACGTAATTCCAGGTCGGCACGACACCGGGATCCTCGATTCGGCTCGGGTAATTCGTCGGCGACACGTAAGCGCTCGCCACGAGGAAGAGCCCAAGAACCTCGTCACCGTCGTGGAGTGATCGCCACCACGAATTGGCCCTGGCGACGTGCGTGAGGATTTTCGTTCGATCGTCACTCACGACAACGGGCACGAAGACGCTCTGGAGGCCGTCCGGCGTTTCAACCACCAGCATCCCGGCACCGGCCTCGCGCACGATTCGCCAAGCGGCCTCGTCGTCAATGGCGTGCTTCGGGGGTACGTACACGCAGCCATTCTTTCACGCGGCCCGGCCACGACGCCCGAGTCCTTAGGTGCCCTCAGGCGTCGCCAACACCCCGGGGTCCTCTCGCCGTGGCAGGCGGGCCGAATAGATGCTGTACCCGTCGATCTGGCGAACCAGGAACGTCGCGATCGCGGTGGCGCCCATCATCGGAATCGCCAACGAGAAGCCGCTGTGCGTGAACTCGAGCACCAACACCAAACCGGCGAGCGGGGCCTGCATCGAGGCCCCGATCATCGCCGCGGCGCCCACGAGGGCGAACGCCCCCACCGGCGTGCCCGGCCACATATGGATCCAGAGCGCTCCGAAGAAGGCTCCGAAGAGAGCGCCGGTCGCCAGAAACGGCGTAAAGACCCCGCCCGCGGCGCCACTTCCGAGCATCATCGCGGTGACGAGGGGCTTGAGCGCGAAGAGCGCGAGGAGCACTCCGATACCGCCCCCGCTGAGGAACGCCTCGTGCGCTATGTCCTTGCCGTTGCCGAAGAGCTGTGGGTACCAGATTCCGATCACGCCGAGGATTCCAAAGGCGACGGGCATCATCCACAGGATCTGCGCGCCCTTCGCACGAAAGTGCGAAGCCCATCCGATGAGTCGGACGTAGAAGACCGCGAGGAGACCGATGACGACGCCGGCCAGAATCGACCACACCATCAGCGATCCGGAGAATCGATAACTAGGGATGTCGGCGTAGGTGGGACCGGAAGGCAGGTACAACCAGGCCACCAACGTCGCGATCAGCGATGTCGCGAGCGCGGGCATGACAACGGGCAACGCGAAGCTGCCGTACAGGACTTCGGCGGTGAAAATGGCCCCGCCGAGTGGGACGTTGTACACGCACGCCAGGCCCGCGCCACCACCACAGGCGACCAACAAGCGTTTTTGCGCGGGACTCAAATTGAACCAGTGCGAGAGCACGCTGCCCGAGGCGCCGCCCATCAACTTCGGAGCGGCTTCGCGTCCGATCGACGCGCCGAGTCCGATCACGACTTCTGAGACGATTGACGTCAAGAAGCTCCGGCGGAGCGAAAGTTCGCCGTCGCCGTTCCAAACCGCGTCGTCAATGTCGGACCTCTCGTGCTTGAGATAACGCCTGATCAAGTACCACGACACCGCTCCAATGACACTCCCGATCAACAGCACGATGATCCGCCGACTGGAGCTGACCGCGGCCACCGCATTCTGAAAATATCCGGAGTGATAGTCAAAACCAACATGTTCGACTTGGACAAGGAGCCACATCAAGAGGTCACCGAAGAGTCCCGTGGCGACACCCGTGAGGACCACGGCGAGCCAGAACCGCGGGGTGAGTCTCGCTTCGCCGTCGTGGGTCACGTTGGGCTGCTCCATCGCACCGCGACCGGAGGAAATGCGCCGCTTGATCATTGGTGGAGGAACGCGAAGGCGTTCACTCTCGAAGTTGCGCTTTCGCACCATGGACCTCTCAACGCAATGGCTGAATCCCATCGTACTGCTCGGACAAAGGCAACTAACTCGCTCGAAAAGGTGTGGAGCTATTTCGAGCGACCGAGTGTCGTGTTCAGTTCAGTGCCATGAGCCACGGCGGCGGACTCACTTCGAGTCTCGCGAACGGTGAGGCGACGCGACCAAAGCGCCCATCATCGGTGGCCCAGGCTCGCCACGCATTGGAGATTTCATCTTGGGACCGCGCGACGAAGTTCCACCACATGAAGAGCCGCTCTTCGAGAGGCACGCCACCGATGAGCATCGCGCGACTCGGACCCTTCGATTCGAAGCGGCACTCATCTCGTCCCGCTCCGAGGTACGCCAACTGCCCAGGTTGAACCACGGTGCCGTCCGCCAATACTGATCCGTGGGCGACGATGAGCGCGTACTCGAAGGTCGGCTCGAGATTGAGGGTGACGGGGCCACCGTGAAAGTCGAGTTCGACGCCCACCAGTTCACTGTCGCGACGAGCGCGTGAATGAGACTGACCGAAGGAACCAACGATCACCGTCACCGTGAGGTTCGACACTTCGATCTTGGGCAACTCCGCGTAATGCTCGAAACCGGCGCGCCCGTCACGAGTCGTCGATGGCTGGGCGACCCACAGTTGCATGCCGTGCATCTCGCCCGTGCGAAGCCCGGGATTCTCTTCGGAGTGCGAGACACCGTGACCGGAAGTCATGAGATTCAATTGACCCGCTCGGATGAGCTGCTCCGAACCGAGGCTGTCGCGATGCAAGAACTCGCCACTGAAAAGCCACGTCACGGTTTGCAGGCCCATGTGCGGATGAGGCGCGACGTCGATCGATCGGTCCGGGCTCAATGACATCGGTCCCATGTGATCGACGAAGCACCACGCGCCCACGGTCCGTCGACCCTTCGTCGGCAACGCTCGACGTACTTGAAGGTCGGCCACCTGGGCTTGGCGGCTCTGAAAGATCTCGACTTGGTCGTTAGTCACGATCCGACTCTTACACTCGATCGGTTCGTGCGTTACATCGTGAGAAGGTCATTCGCTCAACCGTCGTAGGCGGCGCGCAATTCGCCGCACTCGATTTTGCCCATGATCATCATGGCGTCTCGAACGCGACCGACCTTCTCCGGATCCGGGTCACCCAAGAGTTCGGTGAGGAGGGTCGGAATGACCTGCCACGAAAGCCCGAATCTGTCCTTCAGCCACCCGCAGGGACCGGGTTCACCACCGTCACCAAGACTCGACCAGTAGTAGTCGACCTCGGCTTGGTCCGCACACGAAACGACGAGCGAGAAGGCCTCGTTGAGTGAGAATGACGGGCCACCGTTCATTATCGAGATCGTCAGGTTTTCAATTCGAATCGTTCCGATGATGAAACCGCCATTGGGCATTGTCGGCACGTCCATCCGAGTGACGTTGACGATCTCGGAGTTGGCGAAGACGCCCGCGTAGAACTCAAGCGCCTGCTGCGCGTTGTCGTTGAACCAGAGGAAGGGCGAGACGTCAACCATCGCCTCATGCTAGCGACGCCTATTGCACGTTTCTCGGGCGAGTGAGCACCAAAAAAGTAGTCTCGCCGGTGCCCCGTCGTGAATTTCGGGCCGGCCATATACTTCGATTAATGCTTGCAATTCTCTTCTGGGTCGTCATGATCGGGTTCTCGTTCGTACTCGAATTACACTCGAACGCCTTTATCGCCGTCTTCATCGGTTTCGGTGCCGCGATCTCTTTTGTTCTGGCTTTGGCCGGGTTGCCCTTCGCCTTTCAAGCGGGGGCGTGGCTCGCCGTCTCCGCGGTTTCGCTCGTGACCCTGCGACCGTTTGCAATGCGAAAGTTTCATCACCATCGGTTCGAAATCAACATGTCGCAGCCGACGAATACTGCGATGACGGACATGCGCGGCACGGTCGAAATGCCAGTGGGTGACGCCACGCACCCTGGGCGCGTCAAGATACAAGGTGAATCGTGGAAGGCCGTCACGGATTGGCCCGCACCACTACCCGACGGCACCCCGGTCGTGGTGAAAAAGGCGTACGGCACGACCCTCTGGGTCGATCCCGTTTAATCGATTCGCCAATCGCGTCCTGCAGCGCCTTCGCTGCAGTCATCTTGACAACGTCTAGGACTGAGTACTCGGAACGTCGGCCATGACGCTCTTGATCGCCTGGGCGGCACCTAAAAGTGCCGCACTCTCGGCCGGGATGATCAACTTCGTATTGGGGCTCTCGGCAAACTTTGACAAGGTTTCGAGCTGCAGGATCGCCACCAGCGTCGGGTCGGGCTGTTGCAATTTAATCGCCGCGTACACCGACGCGATGGCCTGGGCTCGACCTTCGGCTTCGAGGATGAGCGCCTGTCGTCGACCCTGGGCGCGAAGGATGTCGGACTGCTGGGCACCCTCGGCCTCTTTGATCGCGGCTTGGCGTTGACCATCGGCGACGTTGACCGCGGACTGCTGCTGACCTTCTGATTCGAGGATCCGCGCTCGCTTTTCCTGGTCGGCTTGCTTCTGCAGGGCCATGGCCTGGAGAATCTGCTCCGGCGGTGTGATCTCGAGGACTTCCACTCGATTGATGCGTACGCCCCACTTGTCAGTAGCCTCTTCCATCTGCGTCTGGAGCATCGTGCCAATCCGCTCGCGCTGGGAGAACGCTTCGTCCAACGTGATGCTGCCGAAGACGGCGCGCACCGACGTGCGCGCCAAGTTGTCGACGCTGACGAGGTAGTCCGAGTTCGTGAACAGAGCCAAACGGACGTCGACCACTTGGCTGAAGATCGTCGCGTTGACGATGACCGCGACGTTGTCGCGCGTGATGACCTGTTGGCGGTCTCCGGTTCGTGGCGTCTCACGGACGTCGACGATCTTCATGACCTCGATGAAGGGAATGATGAAGGTCAGCCCGGGATTCTTAATGTCCTTGAACTCACCGAAGCGGGTGATGACACCGACGAACCCCTGCTGAACGATTCGTACGGCCTTTAAAATCGCCGCCAACGCGAGCAGAACGATGATTCCCGCCACTACTGCAAACACGATTCCAATCATTTGAATCCCTTCACTACGGCCCAGAACGTTTCGTTTCGCCGCTCATTAGCCCGTTAGTCGGAGTGTACTTGTCCGCTTCGTCGTCTCATCGGGTGGTCCTACCAGTCACGAGGTTGGCTCAACCGAAGGTGAAATCGAAAGCCTGGACGCCGGGAGAGAACTTCAACACCATGTTGCCGGTTGAGGATGACTTCGCGTGGAAGAGCGTGTAGAGCCGGGGAACGCCATTCACGTGGATCGTCGCGGGCGCCGTGCCGTTGCCCAACGAGACCGTCACGGTGCCAGTGCCGCCAATGACGAGATAGACGTCTTGAGCCATATAGTTGATCTCCAACTTCGCGTTCTTGACCGACGTCGCCTCTTCGGCGTGTTCGTTCCAGACGCCCGACAGTGCCCACGTCGTCGATTGCAGGTCCTTCGGGAAGTGATACAGCGTGGCCACGTTCTCCGCCGGTGCGCTAAGTGAGTCAAAGTAGGTCAGACCGTATTTGTAGCCGATGTACGACTCGGGACTCGTCTCGGCGAACGGCGTGAGATTTGGCACCGACGTCGGCGGCGGTAGCTTGAGTCCCGGGTGCGCGGCCACGAGGAGCTTTCGAATGAGCGTCTCGGTCAACGCGTAGCTGCCCTCGCCGAAGTCGACGTGACGCACGACGCCCTGGGCGTCGATGAGGTACTCGGCCGGCCAGTACTCGTTGGCGTAGGCGTTCCAGGTTCCGTAACTGTTGTCGACGGCGATCGGGTACTTGACGCCCAGCACAGCGGCCTGCGCCTTCACGTTGCTCACGACGTGTTCGAATGCGAATTCCGGCGTGTGCACGCCGACGATTTCCAGCCCATACGAGGCGTAGCGGTTGTTCCAGGCCTCGATGTGCGGAAGTGATCGCTGACAGTTGATACACGAGTACGTCCACAAGTCGACGAGGACGACCTTGCCACGCAGACCCTTTATCGTGAGGGGCCGATCCCCCGGCGTGTTGAGCCACGTGGTGACGTCGGTGAAGTTGGGCGCCGGGCCACAGGTCACCAAGCCGGGTGACGAGGAGGGACACGACACGAGCGATCCGGAGACACCTGGTGAACCCTTCGTACCCTTCAACGCGTTGAGTTGCTTGCGAATACTTGTCGAGCCCTCAATCTTCTTTTGCAGCACACTCGTGTAGCCGGGAACGTCACGTTGCAAGAAGTCGAATGAGTTCGTCGCGATGCCGATCGCCATCAAGAGCAGCACCACGCCGCCGATTTGCCGATAGAGCGGCGCGCGCTTTCGAACCGACTGCACTCGATGGACGAGACCTCCGCCGGCGAGGGCGATGAAGAGCAGTGGCACAACCGCACCGAGCGCGAACGCAATGGTGACCAGGACGGTTTCGAAATGAACATCGCGCGTCGCACCCAGCACCGTGATCGCCGCGAGGACGGGTCCCGCACACGGCACGAATACCAGACCCAGCGCCAAACCGATGACGAAGCCGCCGCTGGAACTACTGGGCTGTCGTCCGACCATTCTCGCGAATGGCCGCTCCAGCCACTCCCCGATGACGGGAACCACGAAACCCAGACCGACGAGGCCCAAGAGCACAACCCCCACCCACATCAACGTGTTTTGGGGAAGGTCCAATCCTGACAGGATCTCAGAGCCAACGAGCACGAGAAGACTGAAGCTCAAGACGAGTCCGAGGACGATCGCCACTGAACGACGCCATGAGCCCTTCGGAGTTTCAGTGGCGTCGGGCGCGGCCACACCGGCCACGAACACGATGGGAAGTACCGGCAGGATGCACGGTGATATTCCGGCAATTAAACCGGCCGCGAACGCGACGAAGACCAGTGTCACGACGGATGCCTCGAGAACGGACCATTCGACCATCGAATTCGAAGATCCATGAGTTGAACTCTAAGTGGCGACGGGTCGTAGCGCTCCATGAAGGACAGTCTTGAAAGGCCCCAAAGCGTTACAGCGTTCAGCTTTAGCCAATTCTTAGAATCTCAACCCGCGCCCCGTAACAACTGCACGTCATACTCAACGTTCACAACGTCCTCTTCTACACTCAGGTCATGCTCGCCGACATCGTGGTATTTGACGGACTGGACGAGTTGGACGCCCTGGGTCCCTACGAGATATTGAGGCGAGCTGGTCAACTCAGCATTGATTTTTCGGTGCGACTCGTCGCGCACACCGGTCAACACACGGTGTGCGCGGCGAGCGGTCTCACCTTCGCGACCGACGGTCCCTTCGTTCCCGGGGAGGCTGACCTGGTCATCGTCGCCGGCGGGGGCTGGAACGCCCGATCGAAACAAGGCGCGTGGGCGGAGTACCAAAAAGGCGAACTGGCGCCGCTGCTCGTCGAAGCCGCCAGGAGTGCGACCGCAATTGCTGGCGTGTGCACCGGGACAATGTTGTGGGCCCACGCCGGCGTTCTCAATGGACGACGCGCCAACACACACCACACGGCGCACGAAGAGCTGGCCGATTTGGGCGTCATCGTCGTCCCCGATCGCGTCGTCGACGATGGTGACGTGGTCACGAGCGGCGGCGTCACGAGCGGACTCGACCTGGCGTTGTGGTTAGTGGCGCGCGAACTGAGTGAACTCCTCGCTCAACAGATCGCGAAGAGCATCGAATACAAATGGTTCCGACCGAATCGTTCAATCAGCGCGTAGAGCGTCGCCCCCCGACGAGGAACCGAAGAACTGAAACTCCGTGGCGGGACCGTGGCGGGCTCGCCACTCCGGGGCGAGAATTGCGTAGGACAGTTCGTCGGTCCATTCGCCCTTGACGAATTGATTCTCAATGAAGTGAGCCTCTCGTCGCATACCGAGCTTCTCGAGTACGCGAGCCGAAGGATCATTGCGCGCGTCGAGGCGCCCACTCACCCGATGTGCGCCCAGTCCCGAGAAGGCCAACTCGACGATCATCGTCGCGCCTTCGGTCGCGTAGCCGCGGCCGGCGTAGGCCGAGTCGAAGACGTAGCCGACCTCGTAGTGCGCGTGCGTCGAACTGATGAAACCCATTGCGAGCTCGCCAATGAGTACCCCTTCATCCTTCACCTCGACACCAAAGTTGATCCACTGACCTTCAATGGGCAGGTCGACGGTGCTTCGCCGCGCCAGATGCTCCTGCGCGGCGGGGCGGTCGAATGGTCCGAAGTAGAGGTAGCGCACCACCTCGGGATCAGAAAACAGTGCGTAGTGGCGCTCGAGATCTTCGGAGTTCAGCGCCCGGATGTTCAGGCGTTCCGTCGTCAGTGGGTAGACCAGTCGCATCACGCACCTCTCATCACACGCGTCCGCGAGGTAACACTAGGCTCGCGGCCCCGTCGACGACCATCTCGAAGAATCGATTGAAGTTTCGCACTGATCCCTTGTAGTGACCGAAGATCTCGAAACTAATGCAGCCGAAGATCTGCGACCACACCATCAAGGAACGTGCGCGCACGGACTCGGGAATACCGGGCATGACGGCATCGAGGTTGCGCGTTTCGAGCACTCCGTTCATCAATTCTTCGTCGTCCGCGGTCTCCGTGGCACGTGACTCCCGCCAGGCGTCAGTGACGATCGAACCCAAGACCAGTGCGACCCGAGCGGCCGGCTCGACCGTGAACTCTGGCGCTTGGTAGCCGGGCACGGGCGAACCGTACAGCAGGGCGTATTCGTTGGGGTGGGATTTCGCCCATTTGCGAATGGCGGAGGCGGCCGCGTGGAATCGGCGTCGCGGCTCGCTCTGAGGCACGCGATGGGCCGCGCGCTCGGCGGACGCTCCCAAGTCGTTGTAGGCGTCGACGATCAACGCCGTCAAGAGATCGTCCCTCGTCGGAAAGTATCGGTACAGCGCCGAGGACACTACGCCCATCTCTCGAGCCACTTCTCGCAGTGAGAGCCCGGGAGCACCCTTCACGGCGATCAACCTCCGCGAGGTCGACTTGATCCGCTCGATTTGGACGAGGCGGGCGTCGGCTCGCGTCGGCCGGGTCTTACTCATCTCTCCAGTATCGCAGGCCCGTGCACCCTTTGCACGCACATAGAGAGCAGTGCTCTTGCAATTCCGGTTGAGTTGTGCCACACTGTTAACGAGAGCAGTGCTCTCCCAAACCAGGAGGACGTATGGGAACCTATTTGATCGTCGGCGCCGGAGCGATCGGCACCGTGGTCGCCGATGAGTTGGCCCAACAGGGGCACGCGGTTCGGCTTCTCTCTCGCCGTGGCACGGGACCGGAACATTCGCTCATAGAACGAGTTACTGGCGATGCTTCGGATCCGGCGACGGTCGCACGACACACGTCCGGCACCGACGCGATCTTCAATTGCGCCAATCCTGCGTATCATCGCTGGCCGACCGACTGGCCTCCGATCGCCACCGCGATACTCGCGGCCGCCGAAACGAGTGGATCGACATTGGTCACCCTCAACAATCTCTACGCCTACGGACGACCGACTGGGCCGATGACGCCTCACGACCCACTCAACGCGGACTACGAAAAGGCCCAGGTACGCGCAACGATGTGGCGCGACGCCAATCGGGCCCACGACGACGGTCGGATCAGAGCGACCGAGGTGCGCGCGTCTGACTTCATCGGCCCCAAGTCCGAGAGCTATCTCGGTCTACTCATTCCACGCATCCTCGCGCGCAAGAGTTGTCAGGTCATTGGCGACGTCGACGCAGCGCACAGTTGGAACTACACCGCCGACGTGGCTCGAACCCTCGTGACGTGTGCACAAGACAGTCGATCTTGGGGTCGCGCGTGGCACGCGCCCGCGAATCCCCCTCGGTCCGTTCGTCAAGCCATCGATGACATTGCTCGACTCGTCGGCGCGTCAAACGTGAAGATCACGAAGGTTCCGACGGTCGCCCTACGCGTAATGGGACTGTTCAGTACCGACGTTCGCGAACTGCCAAAGACGCTGTACCAGTTCCAGGCCCCGTTCATCATCGACGATTCCGAGACTCACAACACCTTCGGTCTCGAACCAACGCCCTGGGACGAAGTGTTGACTTCGACCATCGCGTACTACGCCAAAGGCTGATCGACACGACGGCGACTCACTCTGCTCGATCACAAATCCAAAAGGCCACGAGCGCAAGATATGTTGGTAGCGACGTGAGGAGGTTCGATGTTCAATGACCTAACGATCAACACGCTTGAGGTGATGCACGAGCTTGAGGCACGTGACGAACAGGACCGCGAAGATGGCACGCCACATCTCGAGCGTTTGCGCCAGATCACTCCCGACACGGGGCGCTTCATTGCCTTGTGGGCCGCCTCAGCACCGGCCGGAGCGATTATCGAGATTGGGACCAGCGCCGGTTACTCCGCGCTGTGGTTGGCCCAAGCCTGTCGGTCCCGCGGACGCAGCCTCACCACGTTCGAGATCCTTCCCGAAAAAGCTCGCTTGGCTCGATCGACCTTCGAACGAACGGGCGTGACCGACGTCGTGCGTCTGGTCGAAGGTGATTTCCTTGAACACGCGAACGATTTCGATGAAGTGGGATTTTGTTTTCTTGACGCCGAAAAGGTCGTGTACGAAGCCTGTTACGACGTGATTGTGCCGAAGATGGTGACTGGGGCGATCCTCATCGCGGACAATGCGACGAGCCACCGCGAGGACCTGCAGCCGCTGATCGATCGGGTACTCGCCGACGAACGTGTTGACGCCATGGTCGCCACCGTCGGCAAGGGTGAACTCGTCTGTCGACGACGTTGAATGCGCTCGTCGAGGGGTGGGTGCGAATTCGCTCGCGTGGTCCGCGCGATCTAGATGTCTTTGAACATCGATGTCGCGAGAACCTCGTAGCCGAGCGAATCGTACAGCGATCGCGCAGTCAGATTAGGTCCGAAGACGTTGAGGGCGACGCGTGTGCCACCGCGTTCGCGGGTCCACTCCTCGGCGGCTTCCATCGCCGCGCGGCCGAAACCACGACCACGCATGTCCTTCACTATCTCGATGTCAAAAATGAACCAGGTGAAGCCGTCGCCCGAGAAGGGGCGTCCCATCCACAGCGTCCCGACTATCTCCTCGTCTTCCAGAACGTTCATCACGTGTTGACCCTCAGCGGGTCGTCCTTTGGGGAAGAGTTCTGCGAATTCAGCGTCCGACATCGTGCGTGCTACTTCCGCCTTCTCACCGGCCCTTACCCGTTCAGCGATGTAGTGCTCTTTCTTGTCCGGTATCCACGACGCCAACTCGTCAGTTGACTTTGATTCCAATTTGACCATTCGGCGATTTTAGTGGTGACGTCAACCGTGGATGGGATGACTCGCTCGAAATGACCGGGCCGGAGTCGAATCGAGTGATGTTATTCTCGACCTCGTCGAGGAGGCGTGAATGGCACTGTCGAGTAGAGAACTCTGTGAATCGTCGGCGATGGATCTCGCCGACTCGCTGGCCACCGGCGAGACGTCGTCAGTGGCCATCGTCACGTCGCTGATGGAACGCATCGCCGAGATCGACGCACCCGGGACAGAAATCGAACTGAGGAGCGTGTTAGCCCTCGCACCCGACGCGCTCGAGAAAGCGAAGCGACTCGACGACGAAAGGTCACGCGGTGCGGTGCGAAGTCCCCTGCACGGCGTCCCGATTCTCGTCAAGGACAACGTCGAGGTGGTTGGGCTACCAGGCAGCGCCGGCTCCACGGCGCTGTTCGGTCGTCCTGTCCCCCACGACGCTGCGCTGGTCACAAAGCTTCGTGACGCCGGTCTCGTCATCCTCGGGTCCACGAACCTTTCGCAATGGGCCAACATGCGTTCACCCTTCTCGACGAGCGGATGGTCGGCGGTGGGCGGCCTTACCGTCAACCCGTATCGACTGGACCGATGTGCCGGCGGCTCCTCATCGGGCTCGGGCGCGGCGCTCGCGGCGCGCCTCGCCCCACTCGCCATTGGCACCGAGACCGACGGTTCGATCACGTGTCCGGCGTCACTCAATGGCGTCGTCGGGATCAAACCGGCCGTCGGCACGGTGCCGGGAGAAGGGATCGTGCCGATCTCGTCGAGTCAGGACAGTGCCGGCCCGATGGCCCGAACGGTCCGAGACGTCGCTGCGCTCTATGAGGTCCTCACGGGACTCGACGACGTCCTCGAGCGGGTCTCCCGAGGAATCGACGGTGCGCGCATCGCGGTCGCGACGAACCTCACGACGGGTCATCCCGCTACCGACCAACTGTTTCTCGAGGTGGTCGAGAGAGTTCGCTGCGCCGGAACGTCGATCGCTGAGATAACGGTCCTCGAAGTCGACGAAACGGTCGCCGCCGATGAACTGACGGTACTACTGAGTGAAATGAGCGACGACTTGACGGCATTCTTGCAGCGGCGGGGCGGTCCCGGACCGTCGACCCTCGCGGAGTGCATCGAATTTGAGAACGAGCATCGAGACGTCGAACTTCCGTTCTTCGGACACGAATTCTTTGACATGGCACTGGCCTCGGGCGGTCGCGACGGCGAGAAGTACCACGACGCGAGGTCGCGTAACGTGTCGTGGGCGATCGACCAGTGCCTGGCGCCCGCGCTCGCCGACGTGGAGTGCTTCATCGCACCGTGTTACAGCCCGGCCTGGAAGAACGACCTCGTCTTGGGTGGCAGCGGGAGTGCTCACTGGTCCCAGGTGACCCAGGCCCCGGCGATCGCCGGATGGCCGATTGCCACGCTGCCGATGGGCGTCATCAACGGCCTTCCCGTCGGACTCTCGATCGTCGCTCGACCGGGCAGCGAAACGATCATGCTCGCCGTCGCCGCTGGATTCGAACGCGTCCTGGACCTCGCACGAAGTGACGCCCTCACCCCCACGTTCATACGGTCACAGAAGGGCTGAACTCGTTTCGTGGCATCGCGCTGAGTCCCGACAACGGCGAACGTCGTTGGAACCTCGATCACACGCGGGTCACAGGCGTTTGTTACGTTGAGCGCATGTCCACTCAACTTCGCGGTCTTCGCACGCTGATCTATCCGACATCGGACCTCGCCGCCGCGAAAGCGTGGTGGTCCGAGTACCTCGCGACGGCTCCCTACTTCGATGAGCCGTTCTACGTGGGCTTCGAGGTCGCCGGTTACGAACTCGGACTCGTACCCACGGACGAGTCCGGCGCCAGCCCGACGACCTACTGGGGTGTGGATGATGTCGCCCAAGCAGTGGCCGACGCGCAGGCGAACGGCGCGACGCTCCTCGACGAACCACAAGACGTGGGCGATGGCATCATCGTCGCCTCGGTCGAGAACCCGAGCGGACACGTCATCGGTCTTATCTACAACCCTCATTTCGTCGCGAAGTAGGCGCGACGGACGGCGTGTCCGATGTGGTGGGTCGGAACGATGCGAGTCGCGACTATTTTCGCGCCAGCACCTCTTCGTGGACCACGACGAAGATCCCATCATCGCTATCGGACCACGCTCGAAAGGCGTCACTGATCTCACTGAGCTCTTCGCTCGAGGTGAGTCCGTATTCCAAACCCTGTCGGGCGAATTCGCTGTAGAGGACGCGGTCCGCCCATAGGTCGGCCCACCATTCGCGCTCCTCGACGCTCTCGTAGGTCCAATCGGACCTCGAGAGTTCGAGCGACTTGAAACCGGCGGCGTCGACCCATTCAGCGAGATAGCGACCGGCGTCGGCCTCGGCGTCGTTCCTTCGAGTGATCTGGTGGTAGAGCTCCATCCACCGAGTCAGTCCGTCACTCGGTGGCGACCAGGTGAACTCCCCGTAGTCCCCGTCACGGACGGCGAGCCATCCGCCGTCTCGAAGCACGCGTCGCATCTCCACTAAAGCGCGCGTCGGATCGCTGAGGTGCTGGAGGACCTGGTGCGCGTAGACGATGTCGAATGACGAGTCCGCGAATTCGAGTTTGTAGACGTCACCGACGTCGAACGAGAGGTTCGACAACGCCCTCGCCTCAGCCGACTCCCGGGCCCGTTCGATGACTTCTTTCGAACGATCGATGCCGACGACGTGGCCTGGCGCAACTAGCCCGGCCAGGTCCATGGTGATCGTTCCGGGACCGCATCCGACGTCGAGCAGGCTGTCGCCGCTCTTCAGATGGGGAAGGAGAAATGCGGCCGAATTCTGCGCCGTGCGCCACGTGTGGCTGCGCAGGACCGACTCGTGATGACCGTGCGTGTAGCGATCGAGTGGCGTCATGTCGTCAAGATACATTCGAACGCGTCGCCGCGCCAACGCCGGCTGGGCCCGGTCACCGCAGGTACGATGCGTCGATGGGTTCGGATCCTCACGTCGTCTGTATTTTCCGATCTGTCCGGACGGACCATTCGTCCGACCAGTACGAGGAGTGGTCGGGCCGAATCGACCGCCTCGTGGCCACGATGCCCGGCTACATCGGCCACGCGAGCTTTCGCGACGAAGTCTCGGGCCGGGGCGTCACCGTCTCGTATTTCGAGTCCATGTCAGACGTCGTGGCGTGGAAAGAAGTACCCGAGCACCTCGAGGCCCAGGCGCTCGGTCGAACGGCGTTCTACTTGGAGTACGAAGTTGAGGTGGCCGAGATAGTACGCCACTACCAATGGAAGTCGACGGAGTAACCCCGGATTCGGCTTCTTGACCTGGCCCGCTGGCGCGACGATCTCGATCGTGAGCAATGACGACGTCGCCTATGACATCATGATTCCCGTGAGCGCGGTGGCCGCGAGCGACATTCAGTCATGCGCTCAGTGTGGTTTCTCATGGGCGACGCTCACTCGAGCCGAGTTCGCTACTCGGATGAGCGCGGCGATCGAGTCGTTCGTCGATGTCATGGCGACGGCCGGTGCCGCCGTTGATCTGAGAACGAGCGCGGAACGATGGTCGATTCTCGAGTACGGCGGACATCTCCGCGACGTGATCTTGAGTATTCGAGAGAGAATCGTTCTCGCGTCCATTCTTGAAGTGCCCGTGGGAACTCCGATATTTCGCGATGAGCGAATCGACATCGGCTTCTACGGACAAGACACGGCGTCCGACGTCTCGGTCGAATTGCAAGTCACCACCTTCCTCTTCTTGAAGACCGTGGCGACGCTGCCTGCGAACTACGAGAACCGCAGACTCGTCTACAGCACGAACACCCCGCTCGAGATCACGATCTCCGGCGCCATGTCGAATGCCCTCCACGAGTGCGAGCACCACCTCAGTGACGCGAAAGAGATACTCGAGCTCATCGACGCGTCACGACGCCGGGCTCAGATCCGCGACGCGCCTACGGCGTCGGCGCGTCCGACAGCATTTCCGACGAGTCCAACGTGATCCAGACGTCGTCAGGGATATCTGGCTTCGTTGGAACTGGTCGGTGATCTTCGGTCCACTTACTGCCGACCGCCAATCCGGCCAATTCACGCCAAAATCGAGCCGCGCCCGCGTTCTCTTCTTGAAAGGGAATCTCCCACACACCCGGGTGTCGGCGCAACATCGCGAGTGCGGCGTCATGGCCGACACCGTGGCGTCGCACTCCACGAACGACGAAGAATCCGGCCATGAGCCGCCGAGATGCATTCAATCCTCGAATCAGGCCAAAACCGACCGGACCGGACTCGTCACGAAAGAGATACGCACATCGATCGGAGTCCGAGAAAAAGACGGCGTAACGCTCGTCATGGTTGAATCGGCCGGCTTCGTCGGGACGACTCATTCGAAACTGTGAGAGATCATGAATGTAGAGCTGGAGGAGGTTCTCGACGACTGGGCGGGACTGGGCCGTCGCCAACTCGAGGTGCACGGGGCTCGATGAAGTCACGACGGTCATCCTAGGTAACGCTCTCGCGACGCTGGAGCGTCGCACAGTAGTTTTTCATTACACGCCCGTGGGAGGAGGATCGATGAATCTGAAGGTTGCGGCGGTACAACTTTCTGCTGGCTCCGATGTCGCGCGAAACGTCGACCAAGCCCTACGACTTGTCGACGAGGCCGCCGACCGGGGGGCCCAATACGTTCAGTTACCCGAGTACTTCAACTTCCTCGGACCTTTCGCGGGATTTGAACACGCCGCTGAAACGGTTCCTGGAGCCACCACGACTCGGATGGCCGGACTCGCGAAGTCCCGAGGTGTCACGCTGCACCTCGGAAGTCTTCTGGAGAAGTCGCCGATCAACGGCAAGTTCTATAACACCAGTGTGTTGATTGATCCGAATGGCGAGATCATCGCCAGGTATCGCAAGATCCATCTCTTTGACGTCAACGTGCCTGGCGCGATCGTCCACCGCGAGTCGGACGTCATCGTTCCCGGAGACGAGGCCGTGGTCGTGCGATTCGACCAGTTCGCCTTGGGGTTCTCGGTCTGTTTCGATGTGAGGTTTCCTGAGCTCTACCGAAATCTGGCTCTCGCGGGTGCGAACGTTTTCGCCATCCCGGCCGCGTTCAACGCCGTCACGGGTCGCGCCCACTGGGACCTGTTGGTTCGGGCCCGAGCGCTCGAGAACCACGCCTTCGTCGTCGCGGCGGCTCAGGTCGGTACGACCGTCGAGGGGATTGCGACCCACGGTCACTCACTCATCGTCGATCCCTGGGGTGAAGTACTGGGCGAGGCGATCAGCGGCGGTCCCGAGATCGTGGTGGCCACCTTGGACCTGAGCGAAGTGGCGCGTCGTCGTTCACAGATCGCGGTGATGGACTTTCGCCGGCCCGATCTCTACGATCAAGAAGTACGCGTCACCAACGCGTGACCAGTTTCACAGTCGCCCTTCAAGTTCGTCGAGAAGCTCAATGACCGGAACGGTTTCCGTCCACGACCCAGCCGGGCCGCTCGACGAACGACTCGACGCGAGTTCGAAACACCTCAATCTCGAGGGGTGTCCAATCGCTCTGTTGGTAGAGCCCGTCGAGCTCGAGACAATCGACGCCCAAGGCCTCGGCGAGAGCCGCGGACAACGTTGTCTTCCCGCCGCCCGACCTACCTTGCACGACTACTCGCGTCAACCGACTTCCGGTCGCCCCACGTTCAGACACCGCAGCGGCTTACAAATCACTGCTCACTGATCGGCGTCATGGATCACTTCCAACGGGTGCGTCTAGGGCGCATCAGCGAATCGTCGTTCGATACGGCAAACACCGACTTTTCGGAACCCTTCGAGTTACAATCCGGACGGGATCTAGTTGATGATCACGCGCGAGTGGTCTTCTAGTGGGAGATATCGGCGGGTATGGGACTTATGACACCAATTGGGGCGTTCGCCACTTCAGTGTCAGCGGGCACTTGGATCGATCTCTTGATAGCGATTGGGCTGATGGCGCTGTTGTTCCTCGCGACGGCTCGAATCATCGGCCAGGCGGGATATTCAACGTGGTGGATATTGTTGCCGCTCTCGACGCTTGTCCTCACCGTAATTTGCTATTTCATTCTCTGGCACGACCTCAACGCGGTCGTCTTTGGAGGTTCCATCGGATTCATTGGCATCTCCACCATTGGTATCGTCTGGCACTTGGACCAGGCCAGCGTGATTCTCAATATCGGCTTTTACCTCTTGTTCGCTTTCTCACGCTGGCCCGTATCGGGGACACGACACGCCCGTAACGATGACGGACCTATCCCGACCCAACCGGGTCGCGCGGCGCCCAGTGGTCCCGCATCCGGGCCAATGGTTGCTCCCGAACCGGTCGTTGCGCCTCGAGGTGTGCCCGCTTCGACGGCCGGTCCGGGGGCGGGACCGGCCGTCGCAACGAGAGCCCCAACGCCAATAAAGAAGGGGGCGCAGTTTTGTGCGTGGTGCGGTGAATCAACGCCAGGAAACCGGGCGCTCTTTCACGATTGCGGGCCTAAGGATCGACCCCAAACCTTCTGCAAAAACTGCGGCACGGCGTTGCCCGCAGGATCAACCGAATGCACCTCTTGTGGTGCGATTTGAAAAAAACAGTACTTTTCGCCGAAGGCAACGGTCTCCGGTGAGTCCAGTCAATCGAACGCTGAGTGGGTCAACCAGAAATCAAGTAACTGTCGGTCGCCAATCAACTCGACGTTCCCGTCATCGATGTCTCGTCGTCGCAAGATAGCGAGCAGTACTTCAACTGGCGATCCGATGAGTTCGGCGTCGAACCTGTCTTCGGTGCTCGACACGTTGAAACCGTCCTCATCAAACGTGATTGACCAGAGGGTGTCGACGTCCCTGATTCGAAAGGTCATTTTTTCACCGTGCCCGCGAAGTAGTGACAGGTCGGGCGAATGCCCCGCGACTCTCTCGAAGTTGAAGAGGTACTCGTCGATCGCGTCGATGGCGATGGCGTCCTCGACGCGCGGATCCTTTTGCGCCGCCAGTTCCAGGTCCATTCGGTGAACGAGCGTTTCGTGCAACTGACGACGTGACCAAAATCGAACATGTTGATCGAGTCCCCACGCCCACATCTCGTCATCCGGGTTTGCGCCCAGCAGCGTGGCGACCAAGAGTTCCCCGCCGTCACTGATCCACTTCGGACTCACCGCGGCTCTCTCCGTAGCGGACGACTCGCGCACAATGCGCTCCGGCGAGCGAAGCCGGACCAGCTCTTCAGCCCAACGGTGGATCGCCCCTAAGTGCTCAGCGACGTCGAACACCGTCCAACCCGGACACGTCGAGACGTCCCGGTCCAGCGGGAGCGACGACATGACGTCCGAGAATCGAGTGACCTCGACTTCTAATGCATTGCAGTTCTCAACGTGGTCCATCGGGCCTCCAAGTGCTCATCACCTCGGGCGCCGTCGACGTTGAAGTCGCCTCGCGCGTCAGCGTAGCGGTGCCGAGCAATCTTCTCGAATGGATTCGGAATGAGCGACGAACCATCCCGGCCGCTCTCTCATAGTTGAAGTCGATGAGGAAGTCTTGAAGTGTGCGGGTTCGCTCTTCGTGGGAGGCATAGGCGCGTTCGTAGGCCCACTCGTCGGCCAGCGTTCGATTGAAGCGCTCGGCTTTGCCGTTGGTTTGGGGCCGATAGGGACGAATCCGGACGTGACGAATCACCCCTCGTGCGGCTTGAAACAGTCGGGAGTCGACGTAGTTGCGGGCGATGTCGGTCATGACCGGTGATGGGGTTGACGTCACTGCTCACACAGATTCGATCGATTGACGGTCTCATCTAAAAGAGTCCGGGCGTGCTCTACCGAAGGTCCAAGGCGTTCTTGCACTTCCACGAGGATCCCGAGGGGCTCTTCGTCAACGTCCGCCTTCACGTCGACGAACCATTCACTCGACTTCCGGTCACCACATCGCTCAAACGGTCCGCCCTCGTCTCAGACATCAAACGTGCACTCTCTCATCAGTGACCGACCGCGTTACCTCCGCACGGTTCTCGCGCCCTAGGCGGCGCCGAGGAGGTCCCACTTGTTGCCGTACAGATCCTTGAACACCGCGACCTGACCGTACGCCTCTGTGCGCGGCGCCGTAAGGAACTCGACGCCATGCCCCATCATGTGCGTATAGGACGCGTAGAAATCCTCGACGCGCAAGAACAGTCCGACACGCCCGGCGAACTGTCGTCCAATCAGTGCCTCTTGCTCTTCGCCCCGAGCCTGGGCGAGCAAGATGGCGCAGCCCGAGCCCCGCGGACGCACCACGACCCACCTCTTGGGTTGACCATCTCCGTCGAGCGATGGCGAGTCCTCCTCCACGACACATCCGAGTACGTTCACGAAGAACTCGATCGCCTCGTCGTACTCCTTAACGATCACGCTGACTAGATCAAGACCCATCCAGTCAGACTATTTCCCGCGATGGCCGAGTTGATTCGCAGTTCACTATCGTGGCTCCATGACTTCAGATTGGGCGCGGCCCGTCGTTCACTGGTCCATCGTGGCCGTCGATCCCGAACGCCAGCGTTCCTTCTACTCCGCGATGTTCAACTGGGACATCGGCGATGGTCCGATAATGAACATCCCCGCGGGCATCGGCGGTCCGGAACCGGGTCCGGCTGGCCAAATTCAGCCCGGTGCGTTTCCGGACGTCTCGCTCTACATCCAAGTCAACAACTTGCGTTCCACGATCGACAAGGCGATCGAATTGGGAGGCAAAGAGACGATCCCCCCGTTTGACCTGGAGAATGGTCAGACCCTGGCAGCCATAGAAGACCCAGAGGGCAACTTCGTAATGCTGGTGCAGCAGTAGTCGGTGCTAACCCGGGAGTTCTTTGAAGTACTCCGTTGTAGTCGACGACGGGTCGAGCAGTGAACTGAATTCAAGTGCAACGGATGATGTCAATGCCGCCTTCGCCGATTGTCGTGCGTCCTTCATTGAACGCCACCACGTAATCGACACCCAATCGCCATCGAGACCGCTCGCCACGGTCCGGCGCACAAGACCCTCCTGCTGGTATACGAAACCCTGTTGAAATTCGGCGTTCTTCTCCAAGAACTGATCCGCACTCACGCCGCCCAGCAACCGGAACCTCGTGACTTCAATCATCTCTCGAAGGTTACAAGCGATGATCGACGTCCTCGGCGAACGGGCATCCGCCACTTCGATTTAGGGAATCGGAAATGCCTTCCTCGCCGCGATCGCGAGGTAGAGAGGCTCGTTGGTCTTCACCCATGAACGCTGTGCGGTGTACACCAACTTCGAGACATGCTCATCATTACTGAAGGCAGCACTCGACAACACCTCTTTCGGGTCACTGCCGTTGGTACCGACAAACTCGTCGAGTCGGTTCCGTGACCACAGAGGCGGCGCACCAATTGAGAGGTACGCCGCAGCAAGTGCTTGAAAGGCGAATCGACTGAGCAGTTCGTGGTCATCAATCCAGGGGCGTATTGAGTCGATCGCCTCCAAACCAGTCACTCCGTGAAGCGCAGTGAAATCGTCGGTTGACGCGTAGAGGTGGAGCGCCGCTTGGGTCAATTCTTGATCGGTATGTTCCGTGACTTCGAGCGAGGCGACCGCATCGTCAAAGAGGTCGCTGCTCGACACTCTGCGCATCTCTTCGTCAATGCTCTTCAATTCTGGGCGCCCCGGCAATTCGGGCGACTTGGACAAAGCGGCCAAAATCGCCATTGGATCTTGCAACCCGGTCGCTCCCGGTGCCAACGCTCTCAGTGGACTCCCAACTTCTGCGAGGTACGCCAAGCCAGCCGCGACGCGAGAGGGCGACGAAACCTCGATTGCGTACGCAAGCCTGATAACTCCGTGAAAGGCGCCCCCACCAATGCCCGCCACGAGTGCGGGCAGGTGCTTCCTCATGGTTTCGTCGGTTCCTTCCTCGGCAACCTGACGAACGAAGTAATTCCTAAGATCGGCGGCGGCTTCGTAGTTGCCAATCGCCGAGTGCCACGTGTTTTCGTCGAGACGCCTCGAAGGCTCGTCGAGCACAGTGATGCGAGTGGAATACGCAGCGGCGAAGCGAATGAGTTCGTCGGTGTCGGCGCCGAGACCTTCCTTGGCCACAAGGGCCATAGGAAGATGATTCGTGAGGCCGCGCACCGTCGTGGGATCGGCTCCAAGCTCCTCATCAAGTAACTCTTGCAATACTTGGCTAACAATTGAACCCACAACGAGGACGCTATCGGGGAGCATCGTGGGCGTGTCATTCGCCCCGCAGATTCCGCAACCATCGCGCGCCCGTCGCGACTCTCTTGGATTTACGCCGAGAGCCACCGTGCGAGGACGTTGACATCACTCAGTTCGTAGCCGGCGCGCGCATAGAAGTTCATCCCCGATTCGTTCTCGCTCCGAACCATCAGTTGGACCTTTACGGCGCCAATTTCGCGTAGCCACTCTTCGGCGGCCTTCATGAGTTCCGATCCCAGACCAACGCGCCGATGAGAGGTGCTGACACACAGGTAGTAGACCCAGCCTCGATGGCCATCGCTGCCAACCATTACGGTCCCGACCAGCTCACCGTCATTCTTGATGCCCAAGACGGCCGACGTCGGTCCCTCGATTGCTCGACGAAAATCTTCGACCGGATCATTCCACGGCCGAGTCAATCCGCTATCGGCCCAGAGTGTTACTGCAGACTCAACGTCATTATCAATCAACTCAAGAACTTCCATCCAGAAATGGTAACTGGCGAAAGCTAAGTCCCCCTCCAAGTCCATCCGTCGGCGTTTGGTCTAGCACGTTGTGTTAAATCTGGATCGTGTGCTCGATGATTCATCTCTTGGGTTGTCTCCGAGAGGCTCTCGTGTGCTCGGCGTAGAACGTCAGAGCGATGAGGACGATGAAGAACGCCGATTGGCAAAGGAGGATGAGGCCCACGTCAGACTGATGACGATGACCCGCGTAGTTATCCGACACACTGACGCCGGCGATAATCACCAGCACGATGAGTAGTCGAGCAAGTCTTCTAATGACAACCGGTAGACATTGGTCTACCATTCTTTCCTAGAAAGTCCCGACGCTACTGTCTATGAGTTATTGAGTAGGTTCGCCACATCGGTTCGAGGACGTAGCCAAGTGTTCTGTTCGCGCCGAGGCTGGCCTCATTGGATGCAGCCCCTCCGGTAGAGAACCACCGCACGCCCTCATTGAAAAGTGTCAAAATCGAGGCAGCTTTCACTGCGGCACCAAGTCCTCGTCCGCGGTATTCCGCGAGAACCGAAGTGAACTTGGTGTTCCATCGTTGGTCTTTTCGTTCAAGGCTGGTAACTGCAGCCAGCTTTCCTTCGAGGAACACACCCCAGAAACGAACGCCGGCATGAATCATGCCAACGAGGAGCTCAAGGGTTGGCATCTCGTGATGAGTCGCCGCGGACTGTGGGTAGTCATTGACATTCGCCAACTCCACTTCGCTAACCTCTGCGAGGTCAGCGTTACTCAGCTCGCGAATATTGAAGCCTTCATTACGCACCCGTCGTACGCGCTCGTCAAACATTGCGAGGTCACTCGAATCGTCAAGTCGAAGGTTCGCGCCCCACGAATAACCAACAACTTCGTATCCCTCGGTCTCAAGTTCTGCGCAGCGGGGATCGTCCTCGCGCACCAAGACCACGCCACTTCTCTTCATGGCCTCAATCGCTCACGAAGCAATTTGGACCACGGCAGCTCGAACATGAGGTTCAGGAACAGGTTCGCCCATCTCACGAAGCATCTCGATATGCAGCGCCCGGGCCTCCTCCATCAACTGCGTCGTCTCTTCGGCGATTTCGCCAGCCGCGACACAGCCTGGAACGTCCGGAGCGTAGGCCGCGAAGTTAAAGCCGGCGTCTTCAATGATGATCGTGTATTCCGTCATTTCTTCCTCCGACTGATTACCGTCGGTTCCATCATGCTATTCACAATCTAATCTGGTAGATCCCGACTCGGATGGCCCGCGACCGTGACGCAACCTCGACGAGTCGGATGGTGAAACTGTCGATGACTACCATTGGCGAACCCGATACCGGCCATCAGCCTCAATCGCGTCTATGACTTCTGACACCTTCACGACACTCAACGGTCGCGCGGGGTACTGCGCTTTTGAGACTTAAGCGATAGACGTTCGTCTGCCACGTCTTGGTAGAACTGTTTCGCTCATCTTCGTGAGTTAAAGAGCTCCACGATTTCCCCACTCACGTCGGAGCCACGGGCGGCTCGCAGAAGGAGTTGGGCAAGTTCAACATCGTTCTCTTGAATGAACTTGGCGCGGCCCAATCCATTTCGATCAAGAATCCATCGGCCGACCAACAGCGCAGTGCGTTTATTCCCCTCGGTGAATGCCTGGGACTGCGCCAAACGACTTACGCTCAACGCTGCGGTCACGACCGGATCCGTCTCGTCGGCAAGTGAAGTCTCTGCACCCGGTCAAGTTCATCTGGCTCATCAGCCTCACGAATTGTGTGGTTGAACGCGACGACAACTTCGAGAGACGGGATTCTCAATTTGAGTGAAGATACTCGAGGAGTTCGTGATACTCAACAAAGACGCTCAGCCAGCCAGACGCGATCCTCTTCGCTGAGTACTTCGAGCGCCTCATTCCGCTTTACCGAAGTGTGGTTGAACTGGGTCATGAACACATGGTACCCGGACGCTTCGATAATCGCGAAGCGTTTCTGCAAACGGAACCTCTACGTATTCTTCTGCTGCTACAGGTTGAAGTACCGTTGCCTACTTCAACCTCAGCACGCCAGAACTCCCAGGGACTATTGGTGTAACGAACACCCGACTACAAAGCAACCCGCCACGGTCCAAGGTCAAGGCAGAGAAATCTCTCGGCGGCGTAACGATGAATCTCTCCGCTGTCCAACATCTCGTCTCTGGGTTAGGTTGCTCTTCGCCCCAGTCAATTGTGGTCGATGCCACACCGGTACGCGCGTGCAGCAGCACTACTGGAAGTCGGTAGTGCTCCAACTGCCCGTTTGAACCAATAACGCCGCCAGCTTAAGTCGATTGCGCGATCTCAATAAGTTGGGGCCACGGACGAGCGCCGGGGGCAACGACCGACGGCTTACTCTCGATCCATGCGACGACGGCTGGGTAACCCTGCATCGAACAAAGTTGCGGACTCGCGTTATGGAACACGATCGTATAGCTCGAGTTTCCGGCACCCACATTTCCAGTCGCCGTGAGCGACAACGCCGACGTGCGACAAACGGGAACGGGCGGGCCAGTGGCGGAACGGCGACCATTCGAAGTACCAACCCAACTACCGAAAGTGAAAGCGACAACAACCGCGGTGATCACGACGTCGATGACCACCAGGCTCGATCTGGACTGACGTTTAGCAGCCTTGCTCCGGCCTTTCCGCATAGAGCCATTCCTACTATCGCGTTCGTGGATACGCCATTTCAGGGCACGGCGTATAGCGACCCACGCAATGCCAAGTTTCAGTAATGCGGCGAGGGCATCAACTTTCTATGAAAAAACGATGCACATTTGTGTACCGCCCGATGATAAAAGTGACTTCCCACCAACCTACAAAGGCACTCGGACCATCGAGGCACGCGTGCTCGGTGGTGGGACCTCTTCCCCGTGCAGCCGCATTCCCTCGATGTGAAACTCAACTGCTTCGCGCATGAGCTCTTCGAGTTCTTCAATGGTGTCAGCGGCGCCGATGCATCCTGGTAGGTCTGGAACCATTGCGGCATAGTTATTTCCGGCTTTTTCGATAATGATCACGTACTCAGCCATTAAATTCTCCTCGCTATTTCAGCCTGGCGGAAAATACTCATCTCAATGAAGCTCGGAAGCTCTCGACTCGGCTTACCAGATACCGTCACTGTACCGGGTTTGGCGGGATGATGAAATTGCCGATGACTACCTCTGGTCCGAACATGAACCCACCCGTCGTCTTCGATGATTCGGATAATGTCTCGCACTCTCACGACCACCCAACGGTCGGAGTGCGAATCTGGACCCACCCCGAACGCTCGAGCTCCTAAATGATCTCTCGCACCTTCACGACCTCCCAACGGTCGGAGGTATCTCAGTCCTCTATCAAGTACCTGTACACATTTGTCTCGCGAAGCTCGAACCCGAGTCGTGCGTACAGTCGATTGGCCGCCTCGCGCGAGCGCCTCGTCGTGAGGTCGAGCGATCGCACGTGGCGGCGCCGTGACTCTTCGATTGCCGCGCTGGTCAACGCTTCTCCAACACCCGCTCCGCGTGCAGTTGCATCGACGACGACGTCCTCGATCCAGGCTCGCAGTCCGGTGGGAATTGCAAAGACGACGAGCGTCAACGAGCCGACGATTCGCCCGCCGTCGCGGGCGACGAAGAGGACCGTGACCGGCGAAGCGACAAGGGCCTCGACGTCGGCGGTCGTCAGAGGTGCCGCGTTCGTTGAGAGTTGGGGCAGGAGTTCGTTCAGACTCTCGATCAGCTCTGGGGTTGCCTCGTCGGCGATCTCGACGTGCACGTTCATTGATCCCCTCTCCATACCGGTCGACGAAGGTCGTCGTAAAAGACGTCGCGGTGCTCGCCGTCGATGGCCGCGAAGATCGGTCCGGCCCAGCGTTCGGCACCGATGATGGGCGAGGGCAAGTTGTCACGAGTGAACCAACCGGCGTCGATGCATTCGAGTGGATGGATCTTGATCTCTCCTCCGACGGCGCGACAGAAAAAAAGCAACGAGTACAGCGGAATACGTGACGAGCCGAGACGCATGCCATCGAGGACGCCGATAAGTCGCACCGGTTCAGCTTCGATACCGGTCTCTTCCAACACTTCTTTCACCACCACTTCAGAGGCGGAGTAGCCGACGTCACACCAGCCCGTCGGGTACAACCAGACCCCGGAGTCGGCACGCTGAATCAAGAGCAACTCGCCACGGTCATTCGTCACCGCCGCTCCGACCGCGACCTTCGGCGTCTGGTATCCCTCGACACCCGATCCGACCTCCTTCATCCACTCGGCGATGTACCCGTCGGCGTCGAGCACACCGTCCAAACCCGATTCGGCCGCTGACTTGATGTCGCCGGCAATCTTCAGGATCTCTTCGAAACGCTCTCGTTCATACTGACTCTCGGTGAATCCAAGGCCGGTTCGCGCGACGCCGGCCAACGACTCGGCCCAACGCAGGAGGGTCTTTTCGGGAATGGGTTTCACGTTGACGACGCTAGCAACGCGGCCTAGGCCAGCGTGGCGTCGAGGACCTCGTCGAGCGTGCCCACGAGTCCCGTGTAGAACGCACCGAAGTCCGCGTAGAGCGTCGAGGCTTCGTCGTAACGCATCGTGTAGACGCACTCCTTTAGGTCATCGACGTGCACACCGAAGAGCGTGACGCCCCACTCCCAGTCGTCGAGGCCCGTCGAACCGGTGATGACTTGGAGGATGCGGCCCTTGAACTCTCGACCGAGTGCGCCGTGTTGACGCATGAGGCGGTCGCGCTCGTCGTAGGCGAGGGCGTACCAATTGTTGGATTCGTCGCGTCGCTTGGACATCGGGTAGAAGCAGAAGGCCCGCTTACCCTCAGGCGGTAAGGCAGGAAACAGGCGGTCCTGCAACATCTTCTCGGGCATCCCGGCGGCGTACTCGCTCACTTCAGTGACCGAGACGTAACTCTCGGCCACGACGAATCCGGCCGCCTGGATCTTGGATTGAAGTTGGCGCAACGTCCAGAGGTCTTCGCCGAGGATCATGAAGCACACGTCGGCCTTCGCACCCATGATCGCGACGCTCACGACCTGTAATGCGTTGGCGCGCGCGTCATCGACCGCCTTGCGCAGCGCGCTGGCGTCCACGTCGGCGCCGGGGTGACAGAAGAGGTGTAACACGTTGAGCCCGCGAGAAGGTACGAGCGGTTCTGGGGTCATGACTCAATGCTACGACCTGTCCACAAATGCTCAACGGGGACTCGCCCAAATGAGAAACCGTGGGGCCCTTGGGCCCCACGGTTCTATATATGTCGAGAAGCGGACGATTTAGTAGTCGTCCATCCCACCGCCGGGCATGGCCGCGACCTTCTCTTCGGGTTTGTCGACGATCACGCACTCGGTCGTCAAGAACAGCGCCGCAATCGACGCCGCGTTCTGCAGGGCCGAGCGAGTCACCTTCGCCGCGTCGATGACGCCGGCCTTGATGAGGTCCTCGTAATCACCGGTCGCCGCGTTGAGTCCTTCGGTCGCCTTCTTCAGATTGCGCACCTTGTCAACGATGACGCCGCCTTCGAGACCCGCGTTGACCGCGATCTGATTGAGTGGTGCTTCGACGGCCTTGGCGACCATGCGCGCACCCGTCGCCTCGTCACCGCTGAGCTTGTCGGCCGCTTCGAGGATTTGAACCTGGCTGCGAAGAAGGGCTACGCCGCCTCCGGGCACGACGCCCTCTTCGATGGCGGCCTTGGTCGTTGACACCGCGTCTTCGATGCGGTGCTTCTTCTCTTTCAACTCGACTTCGGTCGCTGCGCCAACCTTGATGACCGCCACACCACCGGACAGCTTGGCCAGACGCTCCTGCAGTTTCTCGCGGTCGTAGTCCGAGTCGGTGTTCTCGATCTCGGCCTTGATCTGGTTGATCCGTCCCTTGATGTCGTCCTCGGAACCGGATCCTTCGACGATTGTCGTCTCATCCTTCGTGACCACTATCTTTCGAGCGCTACCCAGCATCTCGACGTCAGCAGTCTCGAGCTTGAGACCGATCTCTTCAGAGATGACGGTGGCACCGGTCAGGATTGCGATGTCCTGGAGCATGGCCTTGCGACGTTCACCAAAACCGGGGGCCTTCACGGCGACGGACTTGAACGTACCGCGAATCTTGTTCACGACGAGGGTCGCGAGCGCTTCGCCCTCGATGTCCTCAGCGATGATCAACAACGGACGGCCGGACTGCATGACCTTCTCGAGGACCGGGAGCACGTCGCGCACCGACGTGATCTTGTTCGAGACCAAGAGGATATAGGCGTTCTCAAGAACGGCTTCCATGCGCTCGGTGTCGGTGGCGAAGTACGGAGCGATGAATCCCTTATCGAAGCGCATTCCTTCGACGAGGTCCATCTCCATGCCGAAGGACTGACTCTCTTCGACCGTGATAACACCGTCTTTGCCAACCTTGTCGATGGCGTCAGCGATCATCGCACCGATCTCATCATCGGCGGCGGAGATTGACGCCACTTGGGCGATCTGCTCTTTGGTGTCGGCCGGCTTGGCGAGATCGTGGAGCGACGCGACGGCGGCCTCAACGGCCGTCTCGATGCCCTTCTTCAGCGACATCGGGTTCGCGCCGGCGGCCACGTTCCGGAGTCCTTCGCGGACCATTGCCCAGGCGAGAACGGTGGCCGTCGTCGTGCCGTCACCGGCAACTTCGTCGGTCTTCTTGGCGACTTCTTTCACCAATTCAGCGCCGATGCGCTCGAACGGGTCCTCGAGGTCGATGTCCTTCGCGATTGAGACGCCGTCGTTCGTGATGGTGGGAGCGCCCCACTTCTTGTCCAAGACGACGTTGCGGCCTTTGGGCCCAAGCGTGACGCGAACGGCGTCGGCCAACTTGTTCATGCCGCGCTCTAACGCCCGGCGGGCTTCTTCATCGAATGAGATCAGTTTCGCCACTGTGATTCCTCCTAAAGCGAGACACCCTTTTGGTGCAACGCAATATTAGCAGTCTAGGGTGACGAGTGCTAACGGAGATCAGCCGCCCGCAACGGCCGGCACGAGCGAAACGGTCTGGCCCGCCTCGATCACCGTATCGAGCCCATCGAGAAAACGGACGTCCTCGTCGGCCACGAAGACATTGACGAATCGCCGCAGCGCCCCGCGATCGTCGAGGACTCGAAAGGCAATTCCGGGATAGGTGGCATCCACGGCAAGGATCGCATCGCGCACAGTGACCGCCTCGACCGGCACCTCGCCGGCACCCCCGACGAGGGTCCGCAGTTGGCTCGGGAGTCGGACCGTGACGCTCATGACGCGGCGACCAGTTGGTGAAAGCGCAGCGCTTCTTCGGCCGCCTCGAGCGAGGGGGTGATCGTCGAGCTCACGGTCGCGGTATCGACAATGGCGTCGAGCGTCTTGAGACCGTGACCGGAGATGATCGCGACAATTGATTTCTCACGGTCGATCGTGCCGCGGTCGATCATCTGGCGCAACGAAGCGATCGTGACGCCGCCGGCCGTTTCGGCGAAGATTCCTTCGGTCTCGGCGAGCAGGCCGATGCATTCGAGAATCTCGGAATCCGGCACGGAGCCGCAGTCACCGCCGTAGGCACGAAGTTCATCGAGCACGTACGGGCCGTCCGCCGGATTGCCGATCGCGAGAGAGCGCGCGATCGTGTTGGGGCGTTGCGGCGTGACGACGTCGGCACCAGAAGCAAACGCGCTCGCAATCGGCGAACAACCGGTCGCCTGGGCGCCGAACAGTACGGGTGCGGACCCCTCGACGAGACCGAGTTCGATGAACTGCTTGAACCCCTTGGCGACCTTCGTGAATTGACTGCCCGACGCGAGCGGCACGATCACTTGATCAGGAGAACGCCAGCCGAGTTGTTCGCAGATCTCGAAGGACAACGTCTTGGAGCCTTCGGCGTAATACGGGCGAAGGTTCACGTTCACGAACGCCCAGTCGCCGTGCTCGGCCACCAACTCGACGCACAGACGATTGACGTCGTCGTAGTTGCCCTCGACGCCGAGCACCGTACCTCCGAAGATCGCCGCCATCGCGATCTTGGATTTCTCTAAGTCGGCCGGGATGATCGTCACGCTCGGCCAACCGATCGATGCGGCGTGGGCCGCGACCGACGTCGCGAGGTTGCCCGTTGACGCACAGGCCGCCGTGGCGAATCCCAGGCGGCGCGCGCTCGAGAGCGCGACCGACACGACGCGGTCCTTGAACGAACCGGTTGGATTACGGGTGTCGTCCTTCAGCCACAGTTCGCGCACCCCGAGCACCTCGGCGAGACGAGTGGAGCGGCGAAGTGGCGTCCAGCCGGCCCCGAGATCGACCGGTTCAACACCGGGATCCGGCAACAGCGCGCCGTAGCGCCAGATTGAGTTCGGACCACTCGCGATTGATTCGCGCGTGAGGACACCGCGGGCCGCGTCAAGGTCGTAATCGACCTCTAAGGGACCGAAGCAGAAGTCACATGAGTACCGTGCCTCGCTGGGATAGGTGGCACCGCACTCTCGACATAGAAGACCTGTAGCGAAACTCATAACTCCCTTTTCATCGTTCGGCCTTTGGCACCTGGTGTGATGAGCGGGTTGCTCGACTATCACACTGGTTGTCGCGACTTCAACGGGGCCGTCCCTCAGTCGCTCTGGATGACGAATCAATTCTCGCCGACCGTTCAGCCCGTGTCAAGTTCTGAGATTCGGCGGGACCCGTAGTCTCTTACGGGTGAGCAGCCCAGACGTCCCGTGGACGCTTAGTCGCGAAGAGTTCAGCCTCGAACGCGTTATCAGCCTAAAGTCCCACACCACCGTCGCGGTCGTCGTTCCGGCCCGTAATGAATCGGCGACGGTTGGCGCGGTCCTCGACGCCGCCCTCACGCACCGCGAACTGGTCGACGAACTGGTCGTGGTCAACGACAATTCGGTCGACGACACGTCCACGGTCGCGGACCACCACGGAGCGCGGGTGATTCGATTGGATGGTCCTAGTGGCAAGGGTGAAGCGATGCGCGCCGGGCTCGTCGCGACGACATCGGAGTTGGTCGTCTTCCTCGACGCCGATGTGATCAATACCACTTCGGAGTTCGTGGCCCGACTCATCCAGCCGCTCCTCGAACGCTCAGAAACCCAATTGGTGAAGGGGTATTACGAGCGGCCCCTGCACAACATGCCGACCGGCGGCGGTCGGGTGAACGAGCTCGCCGCACGACCAATTCTCTCATTGCTCTACCCCGGTCTCGGTGAAATCCGGCAGCCGCTGGCCGGTGAGACCGCCGGACGACGCAGCGCATTCGACGCCATCACATTGGAGAAGGCCTACGGCGTTGAGATCGCTCTCTTGATCGACATCGCCCGCCAATTCGGTGTGCGGAGTTTGGCGCAAGTTGATCTCGGTGTCCGCCGCCATCGCAATCGACCCCTCGAAGAGTTGCGACCGATGTCGATGGAAGTATTGCGGGCCGCGCTTAAGCGCTACTCAGTACACCTGCCGCCGCAGGCATAATCAACCCCTGTTAGAGGAGTTGTTTCCGAGGATGACAATGACATCATCACTCGACGCACCAGCAACAGGACGTTGTCCGTTGAGCGCTTGAATCGAGTGGAGCCCGACGTGAATCTTTTCCGCAATCTGAATCGCGGCCCACTTGAAGCCCGGATTGAAATACACAATGGTCGACTTCTCTTTGGGACCGTTGACGCCGGGGAGGGTGTTCCACCCCTGAGTCAACAACTCTTGCGAGTACCCACGAGCCAAATTTGGAACGGTCGTGCCGTTTGCCACTTGGACCCGGACGGTCGACTTGGCCACCGTGTGGTGATGAAGTGTCGTCGTGGTTTCCGAAGGAGGCAATGTCGTCACCGAGCTTGAGGGCGACGCCGGACTCACGTATCGAAGCATGAGGAAGGCAGCGACCACGAAAAGGACAACGATGATCAACACCACACTCAGAGTGGGCTGATAGTGAGAGCCCGGCGGGTTGGCGCTGTGGTGGGGCTGGGATGATTCACTCATTCGTCTCAGCCTACATATTGAGACCAGACGATTTTCACTAACCTTGGACTTCCAAGCCGGTGTGGCGCAGTCTGGTAGCGCAGGCGATTTGTAATCGTCAGGTCGTGGGTTCGAATCCCTCCACCGGCTCCAC
>Ga0207933_1000432_pt1 | contig 41479 bp, 36 predicted proteins | sample NGESurdeep092012_4_FD_184488 | JGI IMG/M metagenome (GOLD analysis project Ga0207933, IMG submission 184488) | Arctic peat soil microbial communities from Barrow, Alaska - NGEE Surface sample F53-3 deep-092012 (SPAdes) | ecosystem: Environmental > Terrestrial > Soil > Wetlands > Peat ... | reverse complement strand
TTGCTATATAGGGCTCCATACCCATTTGCCACATTATAACTTCCTGTGGTATTAAGACGAAGTGAATTTGCTCCATTTGCCATGTTATTACCTCCTGTGGTATTAGAACCAGGCGGGTGGCCGATAATAGTTCCATTCCTAAAGCCACCTACTGAAGTAAGCAGGGGATATCTTTTAATTTCGATTCGCCAACCCTGATCTTCGGTAAGGTGCCAATGAAAAACATTCAGTTTATGCATGGCCAAACCATCAATATATTTTTTGATAAATTCTACAGGCATAAAATGGCGGCCCACATCCAAATGCATTCCTCTCCATTGAAAACGTGGCTTATCCGCTATTTCTATCGATGGTATTTTCCATGTTACATTTTTCAATACTGATTCGCTCTCAATTTCAGCTGGTAGTAATTGAAGGATTGTTTGCATTCCATAAAATAATCCGGCTGGTTCTGACGCCGTTATTACCAGGTTATTATTCTTTGCGGAAAGTAGGTAACCCTCGCTTCCTAACGATGAATCCCCTCCACTTAGTTTAAAATAAATTGAATTTTTAGGAATATCCTTCCCTGGTATTTTGGATATTACAATTGGGAATCCTGCAGCCTTTTTAAATTTCTGTGATAGCATTTCGGCAATTCGGGTTACTTCAGGATTATTTTGATCTATATATATTTTAGTTTCAGAAGTGATACTAAAACTTCCGGCTGATATCTCATATTTTGTGGGCAAAGGTATTATATCGATAGTGTTCTTATTTTGTCCATAACAAACTGCAGATATTACCAGTAATATAAACAAGGCATTTATTGTTTTCAAAATATTTCTCATTCTTTTCATAATTATATTTTTTAGATTTTTTAACTGGCCACTCTACTTCTGCCAAAATGTTCACTCATTCTCATCTCTTCCTCTTTGCGGAATTGATACAAGTTTTACAAAGGACTCCTTAGGAGTGAGGTTAATGCATCACAACTTCACACGTGCCCAAACCACCCCTGAAAAAATTAAATTGAACATTTGGATGCTGTGACAAAAGAGACATAGGCACTGAGGTATCAGCAATTTTTTTAGAGATCATAAGCGTTGTTAGCCTTTGGCCAAATGGATTGTCATGCATTCCGGCATGCCATATAGAAACTTTTTCTGCTTTCCATGTTTCTGCTGGCCCAACTGTTAAAGCTTGAGTAGGAACCAAAGTGATATTTCCCCCTCCGGAAGTACGGGCATTTTGAGCAATCGTCATTGGGTGCAAATCAACCACTCGTGTAGTTAATTTGCGGTATTCTTCAGGCGATGGTGGATTGTCAGTATATTTCCCTTCTCGTTTCGGAGGGTCATTAAATGCCCAGTGCTTTATATCTCCCTGGCCGCCCTGCATTACAGCACATCTTACTCCATCCCAGCTTTTGCGATAAGCTTTAGTATCTGCTTTCGGAAAATGTAGATTTTTATCTGGCATTACAAGTTCTTTTTTAATTCGGTTAAAACATAAAACCCGGTCTGCTTTTTCAAATGATAGCGGATGGTTAGGAGATACTTCTTTACCACCTATATACCATTCATCCATTCCCCAAAAATGGGCTGATTTTAAAGAAAGGCCCAGTTCGTTTACGATGCGAGCCACTAAAGGCAGTTGTTCTGTTGGCCCGATAGGCCCGCAAATACCAACAGGATTATCCATTGTTGATTGTTTCCAGGCAGAAATATATTCGAGCGCCTCAGCCAAATAAAAATCTTCCAGAGTATCATAAAAAATAACTTTAAAACCCGGACGGGAAAGTTTAAGCATTCTTTCGGGTGTTAGCGCAGCAGCTTCTTTAATAATTTCTGTATCAAGCGTTGTATAATCCCACCAACCCGGAGCGATGGAGCTAATTTTACGGGCTGCTCCAGAAGTTTTATTAACCCCACTCTTAGTTGCAATTGAACTGTTTTTTTGTGACATAGTTATATATTTGAATTAATAAATAAAGAGATTCAACTTTTGAGGTACATTCAAAAATTTTGCATTCACAGCATCAAATAAATTTTACGTTTCACCAAATCGTTTCGTGCTGATGCAATAATTTGAATATAGTTACTTTTAATTCACTAGCCTAAAATTTCACAACAATTAAAATTCTTTCTCCAGGTTATTTTCATATTCTTCATTAATCAAATAATCCTGCCCCAAATCTTTTAGAGGATCAGCATCAGCGGCGCAAAAACCAAAATGCAAATGCCTCCGCCATCCTTCGGCATACTTAAATTTTTTCGACATCTGCCCAACTTTTAATGAAATTTCCTCCATTTCATGAAGATAAGAATTTAATTTCTGACTGACGTCCAGCCAGTTTTGCTGGCTTTTATGTGCTTTTAAAGCTTCCAACTTATTTTCCTGCATGGAGGTAGTATTTACATATGCGCCGGGAATAATTTTACGGCGCAGGTTATTTCTTAACGTATGTGGCAAAGCATGATAAATAGTACAATCGTAATTACCGGTTTCCTGTGAAGGCAACGAATTAAAGTTTTGCATTCCCCTGGCAAAGGCTGCTGTAACAGCTAACCGGCAAGTGTTGGTATGGTCTTCCATATAATCTTCGGGCGAATGTGTCAAAACAATTGTTGGCTTTACTTCGCGAATAATTGCCGCCAGCTGCCGAAGTGTTTTTTCATCATAAAAAATTTCAAGGTCATTACAAAACGGCGGATGAAAAACTGCGCCAAGTATTTCTGCGGATTTCTGTGCTTCTTTAAGCCTGATATTTTTTATTGTTTCAGAATCGTATTCTCCGGTTCCTAAATTTCCCGAAGAAAGATTCATATAATGAATTTCATATTCATGCTTTTTAAGAAGCAAAAGTGTACCTGCCATCATCAGCTCAATATCATCAGGATGTGCGGCAATTGCAATAGCAGTTTTCATTTTCGTTTTTTTTAATTATAAAGTTAACTACAAAATAAAAATCATGAATATTTGTTGGTTTACTATCAAACAATCACTCTAAAATCCTTTCCAACACTTTAAAAAAGCCCATCAATATTACTGTCAAATGTATCCTTAATAAAGTGCCATAAGCGAATAAATAATAATGGTGAAAAATTATCTGTCGTAAATTTACTCGTACCTAAAATCGTTTAAATACGATAGCCACGGTAATTATATAACCTCAAAAATTAAGCAAATACTCTCTTGTGTGCAATGTACACAGTGGCTATCTTTGTTCCAGAAGTTGATTGATGTTCAACAAACATTAATCAGAAAAATAAATCCAAATCCATTGAAATCAACTGTTCCTCTAATCCGGGAAAAACCAAATGAATAATCCGATATCAATCAACTTCTTTTTTAAAAATCAATACCTTAGAAAAATATAAAAACCTATGAAAACCAGCCATTAAAACGGCTCAAACTTTAACCCTGAAAAACTAATTACACCCCAGGATTAAATCTTTAAAAGCTTCCGCACTAAAATTGCGGAAGCTTTTTTATTTATAACTTTACAAAGCATCTTATTACTTTCATTCTTTAAAACCATTTTTATGATTGAAATAATTCCGGGGTTTCCACCCTATGTAGCCGCTTTTAATGCAACAGGAAAAATTACAGGTAAAGATTATGACGAAACAATCAACCCATTGATAGAAAAAATTTATAAGGCAAATGGGAAAATCAATTATTTACTCGTGCTTAATACACCATTAAATAATTATAGCCCCGAAGCATGGCTAAAAGATGCATTGCTGGGATTTGTTTACTTTACTGAATGGAAAAAAATCGGAATTGTTTCCAATCAGAAAAGCATAAAAAGCTTCACCGATATTTTCGGTAATTTTTTACCAGGTTCTACTAAAGGTTTTTTAATGGAAAATTTAGAGGAAGCCAAACGTTGGATTGCTGAATAAAAAAACATTAATAACCTTTCAAACTTGCCCGTAAAACAGAATCTTTCTGAACGGGTGAAAGGGAATAATTATAATTGTATAAAGAAGATTCCCAATCGCCATAAACCGGGTTAGGCAATACGATAAAACGGTTTCCGAATTCAGCAGAAAAATCATCAGCAACCTTATCTCTTTCATTTGAAGTTTTCTTTTCAAAAAGGAAACTAAAATCATTCATATTATCTCCCATCAACATGACAATCGTATGTGTGGCTGCTATTGAGTTTTTCCTTTCCTCTTTTGAGGAAGTATTTTGCGCCAGCAGTAAATGTTCATTATCAGCATTAGGGAAATTAAATTTTTTCAAATTTTTCAAAGTGCCTTCACGCTCATTTTCTCCGCGGTTGGTTACATAAAATATTTCTATTCCTGAAGCTGAGGCAAATTGTAAAAAATGTAAAGCGCCGGGAATGGTATCTGCTTCCCCCATTGACGTCCACTCTTTCCAGGAAGCATTGTCATAATCTTTTCCCTGCAATAACTGGCGCGCTTCATAAGGGCTGTTGTTTAAAATAGTTTCATCTATATCCGTCATTATCGCTTTCGATTTTGGCGACCTTTCACGGTTAAATTGTTCGATCCTCACATGCGCAAGATTAAATGCCTGGTAACAAAGAGCTTTATATTCTGCAGATTTTTGCTGATAGGCAGTGGCAAAAATCTTTCCATCTATAATTGAAGGGCCAGCTGTATTTACATTAGTGGTACTAACCCTGGGCGCTACGCACGAAGCAAAAAAGAAAAGTAAATAAACCGGCAATCTCTTCATCTTTATTTTTTATTGTATTAAAATGAGGTATTAAATTTGATAGATTGTAAGCCACAAAATAAACGAGTTTTTAAAATTTGCACTCTTTTATTTTAATATCTCTTAATTTTATTCGAAATAATTTAAAGCTAAAATAAGAAAATGGATTTTGTTGATTATTATAAAACTTTGGGAGTTGCTAAAAATGCTTCCGCTGATGATATCAAAAAAGCTTACAGGAAATTGGCCCGCAAACTTCATCCTGATGTAAACCCAAATGATAAAGAAGCGCATAAAAAATTTCAGCAGATTAATGAAGCCAATGAAGTGTTGAGCGATACGGAAAAAAGAAAAAAATATGACCAGTACGGCGAAAACTGGAAACATGCGGATCAATATGAACAGGCGCAGCAACAGCAACAACAAGGTGGCAGAGGTTATGGCGGTTACGGTGGCGGCGGGTTTGGGAATTTTGGAGGAGATGAATACACTTATTCATCAGGAGATGAAGGCGCATTTTCTGATTTTTTTGAATCGCTTTTTGGCGGTGGCGGAAGAAGAAGCCGGCAAACAAAATACCGTGGGCAGGATTATAATGCAGAACTTCAATTGTCATTGAGTAATGCCTTTAATACCCATCAACAAACGCTTACCATTAATGGAAAAAATGTTCGTATTACTATTCCTGCAGGAGTTGAAAATGGGCAAAAAATAAAATTAAAAGCTTATGGAAGCCCCGGCACTAATGGCGGCCCTAATGGAGATCTTTTTATAACTTTCATAATTAAAAACAACCCTGATTTGAGACGAGAAGGAAATAATTTACATAAAACTGAAGACATTGATTTATATACTGCTTTGCTTGGCGGTGAAAAAACTATTGATACTTTAAGTGGTAAAATAAAATTGAAAGTTCAGCCTGAAACACAAAATGGTGCTACCATTCGCTTAAAAGGAAAAGGGTTTCCTGTGTATAAAAAGGAAGGGCAATTTGGTGATTTATACATTACCTGGAACATTAAGCTTCCTACAAACCTGACAGAGAAACAAAAAGAATTATTTACGGAATTATCAAAATTATCATCCTAAAATTTTTGATATGGAACAAGAAGATTTAATACCCGCTGAAGATTTTTGCATTTATCATAATATAGAATATTCTTTTATTACTACATTGGAAGATTCAGGATTGATAAGGGTTACATCAGTTGAAAAGTCAACTTTTATTCCTTCAGACGATATACAAAAATTAGAAAAATTTGTTCGCCTTCACTATGACCTCGATATTAATATTGAAGGAATAGAAACTATAAATTACCTTCTTGAAAAAATAGAAGGTATGCAAAAAGAAATCTTACAATTAAAAAATTCCGGAACGATAAACGATTTTATAGAAGAATAAAGTTCAACGAGTTAATTACAATTTCTTCGTTGCCTATCAAAATAAAAATCAGAATAATTTGTTCGTTTACTGCATCTGCCAGGCAACCAGGTGGCCTTCGGTGCTGGCCCATATTTGACTTATTGCTTTAAAATACTAAATATATTAGTATTTTTGCCAGATATTTAAGTAAGGATGACAGCAGCAAAAGCAGATATTATATTTCAATTAAAGAAAGATATCCTTTCTTTACAGGGTTTCAAAACAAAAGGGAATGCTGAAGTATTAAATATATTACCGCCTCTTATAATAGCAGCTTTTCCCAACAGCCAATTTCCTACAGGAGCCGTGCATGAATTTCTGAGCGATACAGCAGAAGATGCGGCTGCTACCTGCGGATTTGTTTCAGGAATACTCTCATCGCTGATGCACAAAAAAGGCGCGTGTGTATGGATAACTTCCTCCTTATCCATTTTCCCCAATGCGCTTGCATCATTCGGTATCACGCCTGATAAAGTGATTTTTATTAACCTGAAAAAAGAAAAAGAAATCTTATGGGCAACGGAAGAAGCGCTAAAGTTTGATGGGCTCGCCGCGGTAATCGCAGAAACAAAGGAATTAAATTTTACGGCTTCAAGAAGATTGCAACTGGCGGTGGAACAAAGCCGTGTAACAGGATTTATACTTCGATGTAATCCCAAAAATATTACGAATACTGCGTGTGTCAGCCGTTGGAAAATTACTTCGCTGCCAGGTGAATTAGAAGATGATATGCCGGGCGTAGGTTTTCCACGCTGGAATGTAGAATTATTGAAAGTAAGAAATGGCAAACCGGGCACATGGCAAATAGAGTTTATTGATGGGAAGTTCTACCCTGTTTATAAAACAGTTGCGATTCCCCAGCTTCAACAAAAGAAAACAGGATGATATGCAGAAACGATTTGCGTCTATATGGTTCCCTTATCTTAAAACGGATTGGCTTATTCGTCGCCAGCCAACCCTGAAAGAAGTCCCTTTTGTATTAGTCACTCCAGACCATGGGCGAATGATAATAAGTACTGCAAATTCTGTAGCGTTGAAGCAGGAAGTAACCATCGGGATGGTATTAGCCGATGCTAAAGCTATCATCCCTTCCCTACTCTATTTCGATGACAAGGCGGAACTGGCTCCTAAATTACTGAAAGGAATTGCTGAATGGTGCATTCGCTATTCACCTGTCGCAGCTATTGACTTGCCCAATGGGTTGATACTTGATATTACCGGTTGCACTCATCTATGGGGAGGCGAACCATCCTATATAACGGATATCAGTAAACGATTGTCCGGCTTCGGTTACCATACACGCATTGCTATCGCTGATACGGTTGGCGCTGCCTGGGCTATCGCGCGTTTCGGCAGGGATAAAAATATTATTGAGAGCGGGCAACAAACAACAGCGCTACTAACACTACCTCCCACTGCATTGCGCATCGAAGCAGAAACTGTAGAAAGATTAGAAAAGCTGGGGCTTCGGCAGGTGAGCAGTTTTATTAGTATGCCCCGTTCTGCTTTGCGCAGGCGTTTTGGTCAACATTTTTTAAAACGATTAGACCAGGCAACCGGATATGAGGAAGAAACCATTCAACCGGTAAAACCCATTGAACCTTACCAGGAAAGATTGCCCTGCCTTGAACCTATCATCACCGCAACGGGAATTGAGATTGCACTAAAAAGATTGCTGGACATGATGTGCCATAGATTACAACGTGAAGAAAAAGGCCTTCGGATGGCGGTATTTAAAGGATACCGTGTAGATGGGAAAATAGAGGAGATATCAATAGGCACGCACCGGCCATCAGCAAACAGTATGCATTTATTTAAATTATTTGAAAACAAAATCGCAACTATTGAGCCTGCCCTGGGAATAGAATTATTTGTTCTGGAAGCGCCAAAAGTAGAAAGCCTATCCCCCACCCAAGAAAAACTGTGGGGCAATACAGGTGGCCTGGATGATATGGGATTTTCTGAACTGCTGGACCGAATCAGTGGAAAATTTGGAGAAAATTGCATTCATCGTTATTTGCCTGCTGAGCATTACTGGCCCGAACGCTCTTTTAAAACAACCTCATCTATAACTGAAGAAATACAAACGAGCTGGAAAACAGAAAGGCCAAGGCCATTACAATTATTAGCAAAACCTGAACGGATAGAAGTAACGGCGCCGGTTCCTGATTATCCACCGATGCATTTTCGTTATAAACGAAAATTGCATAAAATAATAAAAGCAGACGGTCCTGAAAGGATAGAATCCGAATGGTGGTTACAGGAAGGGCAACACCGCGATTATTATTATGTAGAAGACGAAGAAGGCCACCGATACTGGCTTTTCCGCGCAGGGCATTATGATGATGGCAAAACCTGGCAATGGTTTATTCATGGATTTTTTGCTTAAAAATGGAAATTATGAATTACACAGAATTACAGGTAACTACTAATTTCAGTTTTCTTCGCGGCGCTTCTCATCCTGAAGAATTTGTAGAGCAGGCTGTGGCATTAGGTTACAAAGAAATCGCCATTACAGACAGGAATAGTTTTGCAGGAATAGTACGCGCCTATGCTGCGGCTAAAAAAAATGGCATTCGCATCATAGTTGGTTGCCGCCTCGATTTATTGGACGGATTAAGCCTGCTCGCTTACCCTGCTAACAGGGAGGCCTACTCGCAATTGTCCAACTTACTTACGCTGGGAAACCGCCGTGCTGAAAAAGGGGAATGCCATTTATATAAACAAGATGTTTATCAATATGCAAAAGATGTAAAGTTGATAGTAATTCCCCCGGATAAATTAAACAGCTTGTTTGAGTTTGACGCATCATTCGGCAGTTCATTAAAAGAATACCATAAAGCTTTTGGAGATAATTTGTATATAGGGGCAAGCAGGCGCTACCAGGGTGATGACAGCAAATACTTATACAGGCTTTCACAAATATCATCTCAATTAAACATATCTTTTGTGGCCACTAACGATGTGCATTACCATGAGCCGGAGCGCAGGCAATTGCAGGATATCGTTACCTGCATCCGTGAAAAATGTACCATCTATAATGCCGGTTACCTGTTACATCCTAATACGGAAAGATATTTAAAAACGCAGGAGGAAATGCAGCGCCTGTTCAGGCAATACCCTGATGCAATAGCGCGTACACAGGAAATTGCCGGTGCCTGTCAATTTTCATTAAGCGAATTAAAATATGAATATCCGGAAGAGCTCACCACTGATGGGCGTACACCACAGGAGGAGCTAACGCATCTGGCATGGATAGGCGCAAAAGAACGCTATGGAGATTGTATTCCGGAAAAGGTGAGCAATGCCATTAATCATGAATTGGTTTTTATAGAGCAAATGAATTACGCGTCCTATTTTCTTACGGTATATGATATTGTTCGTTTTGCAAGAAACCAACACATTCTTTGCCAGGGACGTGGCTCTGCCGCCAATTCAACTATTTGTTATTGCCTTGGCATCACTTCTGTTGACCCCACCAAATTTGATTTATTGTTTGAACGGTTTATTTCTTCTGCCCGAAATGAGCCACCCGATATTGATGTGGATTTTGAACACGAACGAAGAGAAGAAGTCATGCAATATGTGTTTCAGAAGTATGGGCGCGAGAGAGCCGCTATTGTAGCCACTGTTACCCAACAGCACCAAAAAGGCTCTATCAGGGATGTGGGCAAAGCAATGGGTCTCTCTGTTGATACCATGAAGCGTTTATCGGGTTCTCTCTGGGAATTTACAGACGAATGGTTTGAGGGAAAAAGATTACAGGAACAAGGCCTTAACCCCGATGACAAACATCTTCGTAAAGTTTTGCAACTTACCCGTGAGTTCATGGGCTTTCCACGCCAACTTGGCCAGCACACAGGAGGCTTTGTGATTACCAATGGAAAACTAAGCGGCCTCTGCCCTATCCTGAATGCGCGCATGGCCGGCCGTACCTGCATTGAATGGAACAAAGATGATATTGACGCACTCGGATTTATGAAAATAGATGTCCTTGCGTTAGGTATGCTTACCTGTATCCGCAAGGCTTTTGATATTGCAAAAGAAAATTACGGCCTTGAACTGACGCTAGCGAATATACCACAGGATGACCCTGCTGTGTATGAAATGATTTGCCATGCAGACACCATTGGAGTTTTCCAGATTGAAAGCCGTGCACAACAAAGTATGCTGCCGAGGCTTAAGCCTATATGCTTTTACGACCTTGTGATTGAAGTAGCTATCGTAAGGCCGGGCCCTATACAAGGCGATATGGTGCATCCATACCTGAGAAGAAGAAATGGAGAAGAACCCATTGAATACCCTTCAAAAGAACTGGAAGATATCTTAGGCAGAACGTTGGGCGTTCCGTTGTTCCAGGAGCAGGCTATGAAAATAGCAATTATAGCGGCAGGCTTTACACCGACTGAAGCAGATGAATTGCGGCGGAGCATGGCCACCTTTAAGGCAAAAGGCATGGTAGCAAAATTCCACGAAAAACTTACTAAAGGAATGATGAAAAACGGATATAGCCTTGAATATGCACAACGCGTTTTTAAACAGTTGGAAGGCTTTGGTAGCTATGGTTTTCCTGAAAGTCATGCGGCCAGTTTCGCACTACTGGTATATGTTTCGTCGTGGATTAAATGTTACTATCCTGATGTATTTGCATGTGCGTTGCTGAATAGTATGCCGATGGGTTTTTATCAGCCGGCACAAATAATTATTGATGCCAGAAAACATGGCGTGGAAGTAAAACCGGTAGATATCAATGATTCAACCTGGGATAATAAGTTGGAACGTATCCCCTCTCCCAATGGAGAAGAATCAGAGAACAAGATTGCATTGCGCCTTGGTTTCAGACAAATAAAGGGATTAAAACAAGAGGACATCAATCTTCTTTTATCAAATAGGAAAAAAAGGTACACCAGGATTAATGAACTACGTGATATTAAATTGCCAGATGCCGCGTTGGAAAAATTAGCGGATGCCGATGCATTCAGGTCCATTGGCCTTGACCGCCGTGAGGCGTTGTGGGAAGTAAGCACTAAAGACCGTCCTTTTGCCCTTTTCACCGGACAGCTTTCGCCGGAAGCAAAACAGGAAGGGCAGGTATCCCTTCCTGTTATGACGAAATCTGAACACGTGGTGTATGATTACGCTACTACTTCATTGTCTTTAAAAGCCCATCCAGTAAGTTTTATTAGAGACAAGCTGGACCAGCTTCGTATAACGCCAACCACTCAATTGTGCAAAGGGAAAAACGGGGATTTTGTAAAAGTCGCAGGGCTTGTGCTCGTGAGGCAACGGCCCGCAACTGCCGGAGGCATTTGTTTTATGACCATTGAAGATGAAACGGGATTTTCGAATCTTGTCATTTTCGAAAGCCTGTTTGAAAAGTTTAGAAAAGAAATTTTGCAGTCAAAATTAATAATGGCAGAAGGTACCTTGCAAATTGAGGGCGAAGTAATCCATGTGATTGTAACGCGTTGTCATAATTTTTCAAAACTTTTGCGTCATCTTACTCCTTCACAAAATGAAAACGCATCAGTATTGACATTATCCCATGCCGATGAAAAGTCAATTCCCGCACACGCACAAAACAAAGGAAATACGCACAAACAAATCATCCAAAGAAAAATTTTTCCGGAAGCAAGGAATTTTAAATAAAAAAAAATTAAAAGAAATGAAGTACCCCGCAGCAAGCTGACGAGGTATCAAATGGAGCCGCTATCGCAGCAATATTCTTGTAAACCCCGGAGCAAGCTCCGAGGAATTCTTTAGATTAAAAAGAAATCATCAACACCTCATTGTTTTAGAAGTTACAATCGAATTACAGTAAACGAAAAAATATCGAAGATTTCTATTTTTTAAAAATATAATTCGCACTTGCTTTTTTAATGAAAAATTCGCTCACCCAAAAGGCCATTCCTTTTGAATTTTTGCTTTTATAAAATAAACAATTGCTCCCAAAAATATTACCAGTAAACCACTAAACATTAATTTGGACCCGGTAGAAATAAGAATAAAAAGCCACATGCCTATTGCCACTATAACAGGCAAAGGAAACAATGGCATTTTATAAGGAAATTCTGAAGGGCTTCTTTTGTTTCGTAAAATTAATAAACCAACTGCCTGACCGATAAACTGAATCATAATTCGCATGGCGAGGATGGCGCTGATGGTTTCACTTAATTTAAAAAGCATACTGAAAATAAAAGCCAATCCAGCAAGGAATAATAAAGAGACATAAGGGAAATTTTTTGTAGGATGAAGCTTCGCGAATATTTTAAAAAATTCGCCATCAGCAGCAGCTGCATACGGAATGCGGCTGTAGCCAAGGGTTGCAGAAAAAACAGAAGCAAAAGCAACCCATAAAATAAGGCAGGTGACAATAGTTGCTGCGGTGTGCCCCAAAAGAACTTCCATAAATTCACTGATAACAAATTCGCTGTTTTTTGCCTGCTGCCATGGAATCACACTTACCACACTTATATTCATCAACAGGTATAAAACAGCAATGCCAATAATAGAAATAAAAATGCTACGTGGAATATTTTTTGATGGATTTTTTATTTCGCTTCCCAAATGGCAAACGTTATAATAACCCAAATAACTATAAACAGATTTCACACTGGCAAAACCAATGGCCGTAACAAAAGCATAGTCAACATTTAAGCCTGAATTAATATTTTTTATTGGAAATAAAAAATTGCCATGCAAGATTCCCCCTCCAATAATCCAGAACATGGTGATGATAACCCCACTCCATAAAAAAACACTGATCTTACCGATGGTATCAATTTTCCGGTATAATAAAATAACAATTAAAACTACGACTCCACCGCTTACCAGTTTTTCAGTATAAGGCGTAAGGCGCACAATAAAAGAAAAATATTTTGCAAAGCCTATTGCCGCAGAAGCTATTACCAGCGGCGCTTGTATCATTGTTTGCCATACAAATAAAAAGCTCATCATTTTACCGGCACCTTTCGTTCCATATGCCTCTTTTAAAAAGTTATAGCTGCCACCGGCTTTTGGAAAAGCTGCTCCCAATTCACTCCAAACCTGTCCGTCTACTATTGATAAAAATGCCCCTGCAATCCAGGCATATAAAAAGTAAGGCCCGTTCATCATTCCTATTACCATAGGCAAAGTGATGAATGGCCCGATACCGACCATATCAGTCATATTAATTGCAGAAGCCTGCCACAATCCGAGCCTTCTGTTCAATTCAGCCATATAAAAATTTAAATGGGATTAACCGTGGTCAAATTAAAAAAAATCAATTTAGTAATAAAAATACAATCAAATGCAGAACATCATAATTTTCATACTGCAATGAAAAAAATATTTTTATAAAAATCATTTTTTATTAAAAAAAGTTGGTTTACCATTCTTTTTTACATTTGATATAAATTACAAAATGCTAAACAGAAGAAAATTCCTACAGCTTTCAACTTTCTCTGCCCCTTTACTTTCATTAAAAAATATCGTTACTAACAGTAAGGCACAAACGAAACCAATTGTTGTTTCAACATGGAACAATGGGAAAGAGGTAAATATAGAAGCCTGGAAAATATTATCAAAAAACGGCCGTGCTTTAGACGCAGTAGAAGCTGGCGCGCGCTATGTGGAAGATACAATAGATTGTTGTATCGGCCTTGGCGGTTACCCCGACCGGGATGGAATTGTAACACTTGATTCCTGCATAATGGATGAAAACGCCAATTGCGGGTCAGTGGGTGCGATAGAACAAATTAAACACCCGGTTTCTGTTGCCAGGAAAATAATGGAAACCACACCTCACATTATGCTGGTAGGAGAAGGGGCTCAGCAATTTGCACTTGAAAATGGCTTTGAAAAACAAGCACAAGTACTTTCAGAACCAGCAAAAAAAGCTTATGATAATTGGTTAAAAAAAAGCGAATACAAACCTGAAATAAATATTGAAAATAAAGATGCCGAAGAAAAAAGTAAAAAAGGAAACGGCCCTTTTGTCCCACAATTTTTTGACGATGGAACAATAAATCATGATACCATGGGATTGGTAGCATTGGATGGATCAGGCAATTTGAGCGGCGCAGTAACCACGAGTGGAATGGCTTTTAAAATTCATGGGCGCGTAGGTGATTCACCAATTATAGGCGCAGGTCTTTTTGTAGATAATGAAGTAGGTGCTGCAACTTCAAGCGGTATGGGGGAAGAAGTAATGCGTATTTGTGGAACTCATGTTGTTGTTGAATATATGCGCCAGGGTTATTCGCCCGAAGTTGCCTGCCGCAAAGCCATAGAACGGATTATTCACCGCAGTGTTGAAAAAGCAAAAAAAGTGCAGGTTGGTTTTTTAGCATTAAACAATAAGGGAGAATATGGTGCGTACGCGATTCAAAAGGGATTTGTATTTGCAGTAAAAAGTAACGGTGAGGAAAAAATATACCCGGCAAAATATTTTTATGATTTAGGCGTAACCTAGTAAAAGTATTTAGAAGAGTTTAGAAAGTTAAGTGAGGTTTAGTTGACTATTTCATTGTTCAAAAATAGCACTGCTCAAAATGGATAATAAATTAGAAATAATCGGATTTAATATTGAAAGTTGCGTTGCTGCACAGGAAGGAGGTGCAGACAGAATTGAGCTTTGTGTTTCTCCTGAAGAAGGCGGCACCACTCCATCTTATGGCTTTATAAAATCAGCAAGAGAGAAACTTCAGATAAAATTATATACAATGATCCGCCCCCGGGGCGGAGACTTTTTATATAATGGTAATGATTTTGAAATCATGCAGAAGGATGTAGAATTTTGTAAGAAATCAGGCTGCGATGGAATAGTAACAGGAATATTAACCCCGGATGGAAAGGTTGATAAAAAAAGATGCAGGGAATTAATTGACCTTGCTTACCCGCTGGAAGCCACTTTTCATAGGGCTTTTGACAGAGTTGACAATCCACTCGAAGCTTTAGAAGATATTATTGATTTGGGATTTGAAAGAATTTTAACGTCAGGATTAAAGAATAAAGCAATTGAAAATACCACTTTGCTTACAGATTTAATAAAAAAGGCTGCCGGTAGAATTATCATTATGCCAGGATCAAGAGTAAATTCTGAAAATATTATTTCTATCGCAGAAACTACCGGTGCTAAAGAGTTTCATAGTTCAGCTTCTTTTTTAAAAGAAAGTAATATGGAATATATCAATCCAAAAATAAATGAATCCCTAAATCATATTTCTGTTAATAAAGATGAAGTAAAAAAAATGAAGGAACTATTAAATGATTTCAGAAAGGATGAAAAATAATAATTCATCAAAATGAATTTCCATTCCGGCATATGGATTTACGCACCGCCAGGGATTAATACAATAACCTTACTTTAATTGTACCTTTTACATCTTTTAATAATTCCAGTGCTTCTTTTGAAAGGCCTTTATTAACATCCAAAACCACATACCCAATCTCATCGTTTGTTTTTAAATACTGCCCTAAAATATTTATTTTATGAGAAGAAAGCTGTGTATTTATTTCAGATAAAACACCGGGAACATTTTTATGTATGTGCAAAATCCGGTGTGTATTTTCATGTAGCGGAAGATTCAAAGGAGGAACAGTATGAGAACCGGTTGTAATCCCCTTCTCTAAAAAATTAAATAATTTATTACTTACATCTTCACCAATATTTTGTTGAGCTTCTTCTGTTGACCCACCGATATGCGGGGTTAAAATAACATTGCTTAATCCCTGCAAAGGCGTTATAAAAGGTTCCCCGTTTTTGACCGGTTCTTTCGGATAAACATCAATTGCAGCTCCGCCAAGGTTATTTTTTTCCAATGCAATTTTTAATTCATCCAGGTCAACAACTTTTCCCCTTGCATAATTAATAAGAATACCTTCTTTTTTGAAAAAAGGAATATTATTTTTGTTAATTAAATTCCGGGTGGAAGGAATATCCGGAACATGAAGCGTAACGATGTCAGCCTGTTTTAAAACCTCTTTCAAGCTTTTTTTGCTTTCAGCATTTCCCAGCGGCATTTTAGTTTCGGTATCATAAAAAATAACTTTCATTCCCAAAGCTTCTGCGAGTACGCTTACCTGTGAGCCTATATTTCCATAGCCAACAATTCCCAAAGTTTTTCCTCTTAGCTCATGGCTGCCTGTAGAATCTTTGAGCCATATCCCTTCATGAGCCGATTTATTTTTGTCGGGTATTTTTCTGATCAGAAAAATAGAAGACGCGATCACCAATTCTGCAACAGAACGGGTATTGGAATAAGGCGCATTAAAAACAGCCACACCATGATTGGTAGCCTCTTTCAGATCTATCTGGTTTGTGCCGATACAAAAACATCCAATCGCCTGAAGTTTTTTTGCGTTCTTTAAAACCTCGGCTGTTATTTTTGACTTGGAACGAATTCCTAATAAATGAACATTTTTAATTTCTTTAATTAATTCATTTTCAGTCAATGCTCCTGATAATCTTTTTACGGATGCGTAACCTGATTCGGTAAACCTTTCGGCGGCAGCTTTGCTAATGTTTTCTAAAAAAAGAATATTTATTTTTTCTTTAGGATAACTGGTAATTTTTTTCTCCGGCATATAAAAATTGTAATGTAATATTGCAAATATAGCGCCTTAATCCTTGAAATTTTTTTGATGAGACTTAGATTTTTTTTTGCAGTATTTATTATTTTATTTTTTCTCATTTCTTCATGCAGCTCCCACAGCGTTAAAGTAAAACAGGCAACCCCTGACAGCACAGGCTACACAGCGCCTAAAGAAGGAAACATCCCAAAAGAAAAATTGGCACTTTACAAAAATGAAGTTGAAAATTTTTACAATACTAAATTATTGCCATCCGGTTTTAATGGTGGAATCCTCGTAGCAAAAAAAGGTGAAATAATATTTGAAGCTTATCATGGCTTTTATAATCTAAGGAAAAAAGATTCCCTTACCAGGCACAGTGCATTCCATATTGCTTCTGTTTCAAAAACTTTTACAGCAATGGCCACTTTGAAACTGGCTCAAATGGGGAAACTTTCCATTGACGATGATGTAAAAAAATTCTTTCCTGCTTTTCCTTATGATAATGTGAAAGTAAAAGATTTGTTGAGCCACAGAAGTGGGTTACCAAATTATCTTTATTTTATGGACAAATTAGGCTGGGATAAAAAGCAACATTGTAGTAATCAAGATGTGCTTGATTATCTAATAAAATTTAAACCTGCAGCTACTAAACCAAATACTCATTTTACCTATTGTAATACCAACTATGCATTGCTGGGTTTGATAATTGAAAAAGCTTCGGGGATGCCGTTTGCTAATTTTTTACAGCAGGAATTTTTTACTCCTCTCCACATGGCCGATACTTACGTGTGGAATATTAAAGACAGTGCAACAGCAATGCCATCATACGATTACCGTGGGCGCCAGGAGGCATTTACTTTCCTGGATCGTGGCTTTGGCGATAAAAATATTTATAGTACCCCGGAAGACCTTCTTAAATGGGACCAGGCGATGTATACCAATGAAATTTTCTCAAATGAAACACTTCAAAAAGCGTTTACGCCTTACAGTAATGAGAAAAAGGGCATCAGGAATTATGGATATGGATGGAGAATGAATGTATATCCTGATGGTAAAAAAGTCATTTATCATAATGGATGGTGGCATGGCAACAATGCTGTTTTTATCAGGATGATACAGGATTCTGTAACCATTATCGTACTTGGAAATAAATATGACCGCAATATTTATATGGCCAAGGATATGGAAAAGTTTTTTAATGGTGAAGATTCGCCAGGCGTAGAAGAAAACCCGGAAATGTCAACAGAAGAAGCGCCATCAACAGTAAAAAAACCAACTCCTGTTAAGAAAAAAGCGGCTGTGAAACATCATAAACACAGTGCAAAAAAAACCGTTACCAGGCATCGGAGGTAACTCTTTCTTTCAGTTTAATTTTATAGTAAAGCAACAAATAACCATGATTTATATTTTGGAATAATTACTACCAGCTGCTTCCACCTCCACCACCAAACCCGCCACCTGAAAATCCACCTCCACCGCTGAAACTACCGCCGCTACTACCACTACTGTGAGGAGAACTGTAAAAACTATTAGACATTTCATTCATTGAATGGTCAAGGCTGTTCATAAACATGAGCGTATTAAAATTGTTTCCGGCATAATATCCTGAATACCATTTTGGTGGTGGCACTTCCAGCCCTTTCAATTTATCTTTCCATTTGTCAGCCATGTCAAATACGATAGCATAAGGCAATACTTTATCAAAATAATTTTCATCCTGTTTTAAAAATTCCTGTAAACGGTCTTTTTCTACACTTTTTATAAACTCACGAAACCCTAATAATTTTTGATAAAGCAAAGTCCCCTTTTTTGTTTTCTTAGCCATAAAAACACCAAATACAATCATTATAATTCCACTGAAAATAAGTGAGAGTCCCAGCCAAAGTTTTTGCTGCCAATCATCAATCAAAGCAAAAAAGCCGATGGCTGCTACAAGTATTCCCAAAAAAGGAAAAACACAACCCATGTTTCTTGAAAATACCACGTAATAATCTTCTTTATTAATTTCTGATTTCAATTGTGATTTTGCTTTATCCATGGTAGTATAAAGCACATTTTTAAGATCACTCAATTTTACTTTATCCCCCTTTTCAAAAATACCGCTAAACAATGTTTGCTCAAACTGAAGAGCATTTGCGGGTAGGCCTTTCAATTTTACAAATTCATAATCTTTATTTTTTATTAACCCCAAAAACGAACTGTTTTCGAGTTCATTCACCGTTAAAAACCCACCTGCCCCCCAATAAGGAACAAGAGCCGTTAAGTCTCTCTGGTCAAGCTTATCATCAATTATATAGCCCGAAACAGAAGGGCTTATATTCTCGGGTGGATAATATTCTACCTGTACAGTAACTTCTTCATCTTTACCCCATTTTTTCCAAATTAAATACATCCCGATAAAAAATAAGACGGGTAAAAAAAGCCACCAGATATCCTGAAAAGTATAATCAGTTTTTATCAAAAATCCTTGTGGGAAACTAATACCTACAGTTAGCCCTTCATAAGCCTTCAGTGCTTTGGTAGTATGCCCTGAAAATATTTTGTTTGAAGCCCAATTGGTAACTGTATTATTTTCTTTGGAACCAAAGCTGCCTGTAGCTACAAAAAAGTAAGGCGAATCCGGAAGTGCTTCAGGCAATTGAATTTCAAAATCAACAGAATCAATGGTTGTAGCCCATTGTGTTCCTACAAGATTAAAATACAGTTCCGAATGGTTTTCAAAAAAATTGACCGCATTTAAAATCGTATACCTCAACACATATTGCTGATCACCTTCAACATATTTATCGGCAGAGCCAATTTTAATATTTTCATAATCACCATTTTTACTGGTGCTGAAATGATGGCCGGGAACTTTTACGTTTTCAATAAATATGCGTGTATAACCATTGGAATACATTTGCCTTTCAGCTTTTTCAATACCTGCCGGAATTTTTTCCATTGGGTATTGATATTGAATAGAACGGATAATTCCATGCCTGGGTTCTGTAAAATGAACCCTTAAATCTTCTGTAATATCAATAGAAGCATTTTTGTTTACTTTTAAATTGATTTGATAATGAGTGATAGTAAACGCTTCCTGGGCGTAAGAATATTTACAAAAAATAGCAAAGAAAAGAATTGCAACAATCTTTTTCATCAGCAATATTTAAAACTTTACTTCTACATTTTGTGCCTCCTGCGGATTATCTAATTCATAAAATTCGCGTGCTTTAAAACCAGTTGTGTTGGCTACTAAAACACCCGGGAATTGTTGTATGGCAGTATTATAATCTCTTACCGTTGCATTATAATAACGACGCGCATTTCCCAAATCACCTTCAATGGATTGCAAGGCTGATTGTAACTCAAGAAAATTTTGGCTGGCTTTAAGGTCCGGGTAATTTTCCGCAATGGCGAGTAACCCCCTCAAAGCTCCACCCAGTGCCTGGTTAGCTTGTGCTGCTCCCTGAACATCGCCTGGAGGAACCGCTATAGCTGCATTACGTGCCTGTGTTACTTTTTCAAAAGTCTGGCTTTCATGTGCTGCATAACCTTTTACTGTATTTACTAAATTAGGAATGAGGTCGTAACGTTTTTTAAGATAGACACGGATATCGCTCCAACTGTTATCAACTTTTACTTTCAGTTTTACTAATCCGTTGTACATGCTAATGATCCAGATGATCAACAATACGATGATGGCAAGAATGATCCAGAGTATCATAGTTTTAATTTTTAAAGATTAGGAATAAAGAATCCTCGATATTTTATTATCACAATATAAAATAAAATAACTATAAAAAAATTGGGTAAAGAACATTATTTATTCAATAGAAATCTATGTTGCGCTTAGGCAATTAGTATGTTGAAATAAATTCGCAGTAAACAAATAAATAATGGAAATTCCTGTTTAGCAGATAGGATAAAAATTATTTAAATCACCTGAAATCCATAAGCATAAGGATCATCATCCGCATCAATGGAAATAGTATTGTATCCATAAATTTTCGCCCAGCCTTCAATAGACGGGCGTATCGCGGGTTTTCCTGCAACAGTTAATTCTTCTTCTATACGTCCGGTAAACTTACTTCCAATAATGCTTTCATGAATAAACTCATCGCCTCTTTTTAATTTTCCTTTCGCGTACCATTGTGCCATTCGTGCAGAAGTGCCGGTACCACATGGTGAACGGTCGATTGCTTTATCACCATAAAACACTGCATTGCGTGCTGTAGATTTTTGATCTAAAACTTTTCCTGCCCAAAGAATATGAGAGCAAGAATGTATAGTTGGATTTTCAGGGTGAATGAAGGTATTTTTTTCATTAATTCTTTTTCTCATTTCCCTGCTCCATGCAATCAACTGGCCCGCACTATAATTCTCGAGCCCATTAAAATTTTTCTGCACATCCACAATCGCATAAAAATTCCCTCCATAAGAAACATCCACATTTAATGTACCTAAATCGGGGCATTCAACTTCGATTTGTTCAGCTTCCAGAAAGGAAGGGACGTTGGTCAATCTCACCGAAGAAACTTTTTTTTCTTTACGTTTATAGGTAACCGTTACCAATCCTGCAGGAGTTTCCATAAGTACCATACCTGGATTTTTTGGCTGGATTAAACCTTCTTCAATTGCAATGGTAATAGTACCGATCGTTCCATGGCCGCACATCGGAAGGCATCCACTCGTTTCAATAAATAAAACTCCAACATCATTTTGCGGATCACATGGAGGATACAAAATACTGCCACTCATCATGTCATGCCCGCGCGGTTCAAACATCAATCCTTTTCTTATCCAATCGTACTCTTTTAAAAAATGCTGACGCCGTTCACTCATCGTATTTCCTTCTAATGCCGGGCCGCCATCCGCAACTAACCGCACTGGATTTCCACAGGTATGCGCATCAATACAATGAAAAACAGAGCCACCAAATCTTTGCAACGTTGAGTTGGGATATTGTTTTGTGATGGGGTTTGATAACATTGAAAGCGATAATAATTTTAAAAATTAATGGATCTTATCCTTAGTCAATTGATTATTCACAGTTCGCCAGATATGCAACGGATTTTCATTTTTCAATTCATCGGGTAACAATTTATCATCCCAGTTTTGAAATGCGAGTGGCCTTGCAAAACGTTTAATTCCGTCTGCACCTACAGAAGTAAACCTTGAATCAGTTGTAGCAGGAAAAGGGCCACCATGTTGCATGCTTAGGCAAACTTCTACGCCCGTTGGTACACTATTTAAAATGAATCTTCCACAAATATTTTTTACCGCTTCTACCAATTCTTCATTGGAAAGAATATCATTTTCCGTTGCAATTATTGTAGAAGTTAATTGTCCTTCAAGATGCTTTGCTACCTGAACCATTTCGTCCACGCCTTCGCAGCGTATTACAATAGAATAAGGGCCAAAAACTTCCTGGTGCAAAACAGGATTATTCAGAAAATCTTTGCCTGTAGCTGTAGCTATCGTTGGCGTTCCTTCATTTTCTTTTTTAAGAGTTGATGAAACAGAAACTGTTGTAACATTATTTTGATGTAGCGCTTTGTCTCTTTTTTCATCGAAAGCTTTTGCAATGCCAGGATGCAACATTTTTGCAGGTACTGCATTTTGAATTTCACTCCCAAGTACAGAAATAAATTTTTGTAAATCACCGCCTTCTATTCCAATAATCAAACCCGGGTTAGTACAAAATTGCCCAACACCTTGCGTGATGGAAGCCGCGTACGTTGTTGCAATTTCTCCAGGTGAATTTTTTAATTTTTCCGGCAATAAGAAAACGGGATTAATACTTCCCATTTCTGAAAAAACAGGAATTGGAATTTTTCTTTGATTGCCCCAATCAAACAATTGCTTTCCTCCGCCTAAAGAGCCGGTAAACCCAACAGCTGACGTGTAATCGTGCACGACTAATGCTTTCCCTACTTCAACACCTGCACCGTGGATATGAGCGAAAATACCTTTTGTCATTTTTTGTTTGTTTACTGCTTCTAAAATTGCTGAGGCAACTTTTTCAGAGGTTTCTGCATGCGCAGGATGTGCTTTTACAATTACTGGGCAACCCGCGGCAAAGGCGCAAGCGGTATCTCCGCCCGCCGTAGAATAAGCAAATGGAAAATTACTGGCACCAAAAACAATTACGGGGCCAAGTGGCACCAGCATCTTTCTGATATCCTGTTTTGGCGGTTTTTTATCAGGATCAGCCGTATCAATTCTTGCTTCTAACCATTCACCATTTTCAGCTGCTTCACCATATTGATTTAATTGAAAAATAGTTCTGGCCAATTCTCCCTTCAATCTTGCCTCAGGTAAATTGGTTTCTCCCATTGCAGTTTGAACCAATTCATTTTCATTATTTTTTAATTCTTCCCCGATAGCACGCATGAAATCAGCACGTGCTTTTAAAGGCATTTTTCTGTATTGATGAAATGCCTGCCGGGCATCATTCATCGCTTTATTTATTTCTTCTAAGGTTGCATCTTTATACATTTTACTTATTTTTTTACACGAATTATTTCAAATTAAAATAAATGATTTTTACAGTATGGACAGTTTGTTGGCCCTTTCTTACTTATATCTTTATTGACAAATAATCAGGAAGCTGAGGGCGCGAATTAATTCCATCAATAATAGTTTTCAAAATTACTGATCTTTCATCGCCTGCCAAAGTAAGACGGGGTGCCCGCACCGCCTCACTTCCAATGCCTTCCTGCTCCTCCGCCAGTTTTATGTATTGCACCAGTTTAGGATGAATATCCAATTCAAGTAAAGGCATAAACCAGCGATAAATTTTTACCGCTTCTTCTATTCTTCCTGATTTTACCAAACGATAAATGGCAACTGTTTCCCTCGGAAAAGCACAAACCAATCCCGCTACCCATCCATCCGCGCCCAGGCAAAGTTCTTCCATTGCCAGTGTATCTACGCCACATAAAATTTTATAATGATTGCCAAAACGGTTACGCATACGCGTTACATTGGTCACATCCCTTGTGGACTCTTTTACCGCTTCTATATTTTTGCATTCCATCATTTCATCAAACATCTCTAAGGTAATAAGGGTTTTATAATCCACCGGATTATTATAAACCAGTATCGGCAAATCAGTAGCATTGGCGATTGTTTTAAACCAACGCACTGTTTCCCTGTGATCGCTTTTATAACGCATGGGTGGTAAGGCCATCAAACCTTGTGCGCCCCACGCTTTCGCATATTTCACTTGCTCTAATGCTTCACGCGTACTTCCTTCAGCAATATTTAAAATTACAGGAATTTTACCCGCAACTTTTTCTATAGCAAACTTTACTAACTTTTCTTTTTCATCGGTAGAAAGAACACTTGATTCGCCCAAAGTTCCTCCCAATATAATACCATCTATTCCAGCTTCTATTTGCGCCAGAAGGTTTTTTTCAAATAATGGTAAATCCAGATTGTCATCTGAAGTGAACTTAGTTGTGAGTGCAGGGTAAATTCCCTTCCATGTAATTGCCATATTTTTTATTCAAAGATAAATTTATTATGATTCAGGAGTTTGTCTTCTATTAACCAATATTTTACTGATGTTAACCTAAAAACTAAATAAAGTTAAAATTTATGGTAATATTCGCATAATGAAAGTGATTCAATTTACTATTTCTAAAACTTCCGAAAACTCTGTAATAGTGTAGGAGGAAAAGTTACCGCATGAGGTAGGATTTATAAACGCAACAACTTTCAAAAGAGTATTTAAAAAAATTAACGACATGTCTCCAAGGCAATTTTTAGAAAAGTACAAAGGGTGACATGTTGAATTAGCTGGAGATAAAATGAAGCCTGCTTCCGTTCTATAAATATTCCTTTCGCTGAATCTTGATATAATAATTCTAATATAAAATAAAATGCTTAATTCTAAGTATAATGAAGCCTAGCGCAACAGTAATTGAGCATAATTTTTCGTAACGTGTTCGGTGAATTTATATTTAATCAAACAATTCTTTCTGTGATGAAGGTTTTTCAGGAAGAACCCAATCCATCTGATCAGATTTTGAATAATCGGTAAGCTTGTTTCCAATTGCCCTCCATCCCATTACGTCAACAACTTTATGAAGTTTGATTTTGGCTTTCCTAACCTGTGAACCCCTCCCACTCTGCATTTGAAGAACTGGCTCCTCTATTGTAGTTGCTTTAATGAGCCGGTTGCCTTTTCCATCTTTTATAAAAAGGAATTTGCTGTTTACTGTATTGGTTTCAATTTTAAAACGCTTCACATTGTACTGCATTTTTTCATTATCCAGGTATACAGCTGTGATTATTTTTTCAGCATCAAATTTTTCCATTAATTCTATTTCATCTGCATCAAACCTTTGCGTAATTTCCTGTCCTGTTATTTCATAATTTCCATCTTTATATATTACGAGAATTTTATCATCGCCTTCAAAATCCCCTAAAAAAATCCCTTTTTGTTCAGTATTCAACCTTCCAAAAGTTTCATCAAACCAAAGCTGGCGCTTATCAAGAGTAGATTTTCCTTTTTCAGAAAGACGTATAGACTTCACAGGATATTTTGTCACCTGGTTTCCGATGCTTCCACGGCTTCGTATTTCCAAAGTTTCAAAATAAAACTCGAGTTCCTTATTACGGGCACTGCAACCGGGTGTTAGTAAAATATGCACTCCTTCAGCTTCTCCATTTGGATTGACACTAAAATAAAGTACCCTGCTTTTTTCATCCCCTTTTGTAAGGTCGTATTCTTTATCTCTTGTTACACCGGTAACATTAAACCGTTTCGCATAACTGATCCCTTTTTTTCCATCAGCATAAATCAAATTGTAGGTAGTGCGGCTATCATTTTTTTTGAAAACAGCTGCGTAAATAATATCTTTTCCAATAAAAACTTTATCCGCCACTTTTACCACTTTCATTTTCCCTGCTTTGGTAAAAGCGATAATATCATCCAGGTCACTACAATCATCTACAAATTCGTCTTTTTTCAAACTAGTGCCTATAAAGCCATCAGAGCGGTTTACAAAGATTTTCGTATTAGCGATAGCAACGGCCTGAGCCTGAATGGTATCAAACATTTTAATCTCTGTTTTGCGCTCTCGCCCTTTCCCAAATTTTTTTAATAATTCTTCATAATAGGAAATGGCATATTCTGTCAGAAACTCCAGGTGATGGCGCGCTTCCTTTATTTCATCCTCCAGGGAATTTATTTGTTTGATTAAGTCTTCAATATCCAGTTTATAAATTCTTCGTACAGGCTTCTCCGTTAGTTTAAGAATGTCTTCACGGGTTACTTCGCGTTGAAGTGTTTTTTTAAATGGTCCAAAAGCCTTATCAATAGCCGCAATCACCTTATCCCAGGTTTCATGTTTTTTCTCTAATTCCTTATAAATTTTTTCTTCAAAAAATATTTTTTCCAGCGAAGTATAATGCCATTTCTCCCGTAGTTCCCGCAATTTTATTTCAAGTTCCTGTTTTAATAAATTTCTGGAGTGGTCCGCAGAAAATTTCAATAGTTCCACAACTCCCGGAAATCGAGGCTTTTGCCCTTCTATCACACACGCATTGGGTGAAATAGAAACTTCACAATCTGTAAAAGCATATAACGCGTCAATGGTGATATCCGGAGAAATTCCCGGAGCGAGGTCAATGGTAATTTCTACTTCAGCAGCTGTATTATCTGTAACTTTTTTAATTTTTATTTTACCATTGTCATTTGCCTTTACGACGCTCTCGATTAATTGTGTGGTTGTAGTTCCATAAGGAACATCTTTAACTATAATTGTTCTTTTATCAAATTCTTCAATCCTCGAACGAACACGCACTTTACCACCGCGTACTCCATCATTATAATTAGAAACGTCAATCATTCCGCCGGTAATAAAATCAGGAAAGAGTTCAAAATTCTTGCCTTTATAATATTTTATAGTTGCTTCTATTAACTCGCAAAAATTGTGAGGAAGAATTTTTGTAGCAAGCCCCACCGCAATTCCTTCAGCCCCTTGGGCAAGTAGCAAAGGGAATTTCATTGGTAAATTAACAGGCTCATTTTTTCTGCCGTCATAACTCAATTGCCATTTTGTAGTCTTACTATTATAAGCCACTTCCAATGCAAACTTACTAGGGCGCGCTTCAATATATCTTGGTGCGGCTGCATCATCTCCTGTACGTACATCGCCCCAGTTTCCCTGTGTTTCTATTAATAAATCTTTTTGCCCAAGATTCACAATCGCATCACCGATGCTTGCATCACCATGCGGATGGTATTGCATACTTTGCCCGATGATGTTAGCGACTTTATTGAAACGCCCATCATCCATTTCTTTCATTGCATGAAGAATACGGCGCTGAACAGGTTTTAGCCCATCTTCGATAGCAGGGACCGCACGTTCCAGAATTACATAACTCGCGTAATCGAGAAACCAGGTTTTGTATTGCCCGGAAATCCCTGAATCACTATGTTTATATTCTTGTTTATCTATTTTTGGCATTTCTCTTATTCATTTCTCTCAAATCCTGAAAATATTTTTATATTTCGTATAATTCTAACGGTTGCCCATTCGGGTCATTGAAAAAACAAAATTTTTTATTAGTTAATTCGTCTGTCCTTATTTCCTGCACATTAACTTTCTTCATTATTAGTTCGTTTACTGCCTCTTCAATATCATCCACAGCAAAAGCAAGGTGCCGTAAGCCTTTTGCCTCGGGAAATGACTGCCGTTCTTTAAATTCCGGAAAAGAAAATAATTCAATTTGATAAACGCCATTTATTTCCATATCCAACTTGTAGGATTTTCTTTCTTCCCTGTAAGTTTCAGCTAAAATAGTAAAACCCAAAACCTCAGTATAAAATTTTTTGCTTTTCGCAAAGTCATCAGTTAACATTGCAACATGATGAATACCTTTTATTTTCATTTAAAAATATTTAAACCGCTTTCTTTTTAATCTCAAAATCTTTCATATTTCTTATTTCGCCCTGCGCATCTATTTTATCAGTTGATATTAATTCTTTAATCCTCCAAAGCAGGTAAGCATCACCGGTAGTATATTTTGATTTTGATAAAACCTGGTGAATAACTTTATTAGCCTTCTGCCAATCAGGAGTTATAAATTCCATTATGTATTGATCAAAAAAACCGGCATCGTGCTGTGACAATTTCTTCGCCCCTTCAAGAATGCGTACCAATTTATTTTCATTACAGATTTTTGCCCATTCATCTGGGTCAATCTCAAATTCTGAAGCAGTTATTTGCCTCGCCAGCTTTTTTGCTTTTAAAAATTCTCTAGGAGGAATTTCATGCAAATTATCGGGGTAAAAAATATTTCCTTTTTCATTGATAAAAGGAAGGTTGTTCAGCATAAGAATAAATACCTTTCCCTGGAATTCTTTTAATTGCGCCATCAACCAGTAATAACCACATACATCATGCTTATTGGGGGCCACCCAAATCCAGGCAGTTTCATCATTATTTTTTTCTAATTCCTCCTTTATGGCATCAACCGTTTTGGGGTCGTTTACTTCACCAGTATCTACATGGCCATCGTAATCACCGCCAGATAAGACATTTCGCCACCAGTGCTTTCTTTCTTCTATTCCTTCATTTGAATAAATATCTTTTAAAGGGCCTACAGCAAAATCATCTTTTATTTCAAATATTTTACTACGCAGTGAATCATCAAGTTCAAAAGTTTTAGAAAGCGTTTTTACATCTTCCTGTTGAAAAACTATATGCATTTTGGGTTAATAATTAATTTTTAAAATCGCTTTCCAATGTAATTTTCTGATTTATATGGAAAGCTAAATTCATAAAAAAGTGAGGCAAATAAAATAAACAAATTTTTAGTGTTCTTTAGAGCCTTCCTTATTCAAAAACTCCTTATCCTTGCTCTCCTTTTCGTTTATGGCCTGCCCGGTTTTTTTTATTTCCCTGGAAGATATGATCATTATTTCAAGTTCCTTCCCGTCATATTCTTCAGGAACATCAACAGTTAGTATTCCTTTGTGAGAAGTTCCAATTAATTTTATAGCATCCATAGAAAATATTTTTACAAATTTACAATCAATTCTCAATTTCTTCCACAAGGTCTACTTCCACTTTTAAATTATCAATAATAAAATCCTGGCGGGCTGGCGTATTTTTCCCCATATAATATTCAAGCAATTGCTGGATATGCATTTCAGGCAAAAGCATTACTGGTTGAAGCCTTATATCATCACCAATAAAATTTCCAAATTCTTCCGGAGAAATTTCTCCCAACCCTTTAAACCTTGTTATTTCAGGCTTTCCACCCAATTTAAGAATTGCTGCCTCTTTTTCTTTTTCGTTATAGCAATAAATAGTTTGCTGCTTTTCTTTGTTCTTTCCTGGCATAGTGCGCACTCTAAAAAGTGGAGTCTCTAAAACATAAACATGCCCGTTTTTTACCAGGTCAGGAAAAAACTGTAGAAAAAAAGTCATCAATAAAAGCCTGATGTGCATTCCGTCGACATCTGCATCGGTTGCTATTACGATGTTATTATACCGGAGGCCTTCATATCCGGATTCTATGTTCAATGCGTGTTGTAAAAGATTAAATTCTTCATTTTCGTAAACGATCTTTTTTGTCAGACCAAAACTATTTAAAGGTTTTCCACGAAGGCTGAAAACCGCCTGTGTCTCAACATTTCGCGATTTAGTGATTGACCCGCTCGCGCTGTCTCCTTCAGTAATAAAAAGAGTAGTTTCCATTTTCTTCGCTCTTATTTCTTCTTTATTCTTACCTTCTTCTTCATCGTTAAAATGGTAACGGCAGTCGCGTAATTTTTTATTATGAAGGTTTGCTTTTTTCGCTCTTTCATTAGCCAGTTTTTTTATTCCAGCCATGTCTTTGCGTTCCCTTTCATTTTGCTCTATCCTTTTCTTTAGTTCATCCGCAATTGTGGGATTTTTATGAAGAAAATTATTTAATTCCTTTCCTAAAAAATCAGTGATAAAAGTTTTTACTGCCGGCCCTTTTTCAAACATAAGCGTAGAGCCTAATTTTGTTTTTGTCTGGCTTTCAAAAACAGGTTCCTGTACACGAATGCTTATTGCAGCACAAATACTTCCACGGATATCAGAATAATCATAATCTTTTTTATAAAAATCTCTAATGGTTTTTACATACCCCTCCCTGAAACCTGAGAGATGTGTACCACCTTGAGTTGTAAACTGCCCATTCACAAAACTGTAATATTCTTCACCATATTGATTGTTGTGTGTCAAGGCTACTTCTATATCTTCCCCTTTCAAATGAATAATTGGATAGCGGAGTTCATCGGCATTTGTTTTCCTTTCCAATAAATCAAGTAAGCCATTTTTACTTATATATCTTTTGCTATTATAATTAATTACAAGGCCAGCATTCAGGAAACAATAATTCCAGAATTGGTTGTCCATAAATTCGGGGATGTAATGATAATTTTTAAATATTTTTTCATCAGGGATGAAAGTTACCAGCGTTCCATTTTCTTCAGAAGTCTTGGATTCTTTGCTATCATTTATCAATGTGCCTCTTTCAAATTCAGCAGTTTTTTGTTTTCCTTCCCTGATAGAAGTAACTTTAAAATATTCGCTCAAAGCATTAACAGCTTTGGTTCCTACCCCGTTTAGCCCTACGCTTTTTTGGAAAGCTTTACTATCATATTTAGCCCCGGTATTTATTTTGCTTACTACATCTACTACTTTTCCAAGCGGGATTCCCCGGCCATAATCTCGCACTGAAACCGTTTTATCTTCTATTGATATATCGACATGCTTGCCAAAACCCATTGTATGTTCATCAATACAATTATCCATCACTTCTTTTAATAAAACATAAATACCGTCATCAGGGCTGCTTCCATCGCCCAGTTTCCCGATATACATTCCAGGTCGAAGGCGGATATGCTCTTTCCAATCTAAACTTTTTATAGATTCTTCGTTATAATCAAATAAATTTTTATCAGCCATTTATTTTATAAAATTTTTGCACAAAAAAATGAAAAAATTCATTAAGTCTTTTTCCAATTATTAAATAACCTTTGAATTTTAATCAAAATTCTATTTACTTTTCAACACTTTGAATTTATCAAATATATAAAAGTGAAAAGTAAATATTGGTTAATGTTGTAAACAGTTGTGAAGAAATATCTTTTATTCTGCTTCATAATAAAATAGAAATCACCCTTAAATGTTTGTTTACTATAATCAACTTACTTTTTATAAAATATAAATTGACTATGGAAAATAAAAAATGATAGAAATTGTTCGTTTACTGAGAAAAAAATTAATACAATTATATTCGTATCTGCATTTACAGAGTTTTCTTTTCCGGTTTTAAATTGCGTACTTACATAATCACAGTTCCAGGAAAAAAATCTAGTAATGCTTACAATTCCTTTTAAGTTTTCTATCTTTTTATATTGAAAAAAACCAGGGGTTGACACAAATCATGTCATTGTAAATAGAAAAAATAAAAAAATAGCCACCCCGAATTGAGTGGCTATCAAGAAAAGATTTCTTCTTTACTTATTTATCTGAAATTGAAATTTTATTCAGCTTTTTAGAAACATTGGCATAAACTACCAATTGATCTGGCTTTTCAGAATTATTTTCTGAAACACTTTTAAGGTTTTCATGGTTCATTACAAAAGCCATTGACTTAGTAGTGTCTGTTTTCATTGATGAATCTTTTGTAGGAACTGAATCAGTCATCTGTGCATTAATGCTTCTCAGGTTTTCATGGTTCATAACAAAAGCCATTGACTTAGTAGTGTCGGTTTTCATTGATGAATCTTTTGTAGGAACTGAATCAGTCATCTGTGCATTAATGCTCCTCAGGTTTTCATGGTTCATAACAAAAGCCATTGACTTAGTTGTGTCGGTTTTCATTGATGAATCTTTTGTAGGAACTGAATCAGTCATTTGCGCATTAATGCTTCTCATGTTTTCATGGTTCATAACAAAAGCCATTGACTTAGTAGTGTCGGTTTTCATTGATGAATCTTTTGTAGGAACTGAATCAGTCATTTGTGCATTAATGCTTCTCAGGTTTTCATGGTTCATAACAAAAGCCATTGACTTAGTAGTGTCAATTTTCATTGATGAATCTTTTGTAGGAACTGAATCAGTCATCTGTGCATTAATGCTTCTCAGGTTTTCATGGTTCATAACAAAAGCCATTGACTTAGTAGTGTCAGTTTTCATTGATGAATCTTTTGTAGGAACTGAATCCGTCATTTGTACATTAATGCTTCTCAGGTTTTCATGGTTCATCACAAAAGCCATTGACTTAGAAGAGTCTGCTTTCATTGATGAATCTTTTGTAGGAACTGAATCAGTCACCTGTCCATTAATATTTCTCAGGTTTTCATGGTTCATCACAAAAGCCATTGACTTAGTAGTGTCAGTTTTCATTGATGAATCTTTTGTAGGAACTGAATCAGTCATTTGTGCATTAATGCTTCTCAGGTTTTCATGGTTCATCACAAAAGCCATTGACTTAGAAGTGTCAGTTTTCATTGATGAATCTTTTGTAGGAACTGAATCAGTCATCTGTGCATTAATGCTTCTCAGGTTTTCATTGTTCATAACAAAAGCGCTTGCTTTAGTTGTATCAGTTGTTGTCTTTGTATTTGTCGGAACAGAATCGGTTTTTGGTTCTGTTTTTTGGGTTTTATCATTTGTGTTTTGAGCAGATAAACTGCATACACTAAAAGTTGTTATAGCGAAAAATACCAGTGTTTTTTTAAACATAAAATTCTTTTTAGGGGTTTTAAATAAAATAGATTCATAACATATTAGGCAATTTTAATGCCACCGAATTTTTCAAATCATAAATCTCTTTAAATTGGCTTATAAATAAATGTTCTTCACTGATCATCAACCTTTTGGTAAAAAAATTATTTTTTTATTTTACCACTCTTCACATTTAATTATAATTTTAGAGAGAATATTTTCATTAAAAATAATTTCTTTATAATTTTAAACTTCGTGAATAAAAAGTTGTCACATTAATGGGAAAAGTGAAAATATCTAAAAATAATATTTAACAAAATTTCCTAAGTGAATAAATTAAATTTGGTAACGAATCTATTAACACATCAATTATCAAAAAATGAAAACGTTCTATAAAATATTTTTCTTAAGTATTCTTCTTGCAGGAATGCTTAACACTGTGAATGCGCAAAGGCAATCAAGGAATGAATCAAATTCAGGAGTATCAAGAAATTCTTCCCGTCCTTCTTCTCCACCTCAAAGGCAAATGATTTCAAGATCAGCTCCATCAAGAACTTTCAATCAAAGAAATGCTACATCCTCTCGTGTTCAGAACACAAGCCCTCAAAGACAAATGTCTGTTCGCCAAACACCGCAAAGGAATTTTAATAATGAAAGAGTATTTAATTCCAGAACCATTCAAAATCAGAGGGTGATAGCTTCACGCAATAATAATTTAAGCTATGACAGGGGAAGAACAATTTCCCGTAACACTTATCAGCCAAATTATCGTAACTATAGCCGAAATTCCTATTATGGGAATAATCGTTATTATGGAAATGTATATGGCCACTCAACCTGGCTTATGCATGGAATGCATTATAGAGTAATACCTCGTAGTTTTATTTCAATCCGTTTTGGTGGAAACCCTTATTATTATAACGATGGTTTCTTCTATGGGTATTATGGAGGATATTACCAACCTATTTTTCCTCCTTTCGGTGTAAGAATCGGTGTCCTCCCTTTTGGATATTCAAGTTTATTTATAGGGGGCTATCCATACTATTATTATAATGGAATCTATTACCAACAATATGATAATTCGTACCAGGTAGTAGATGCGCCAATGGGAGCAACAGTTTCTTCTTTGCCTGATGGTGCAAGGTCTGTGATAATTAACGGAGAGCAATTGTATCAACTTAATGGCACCTATTACAAATCAGAAACAGATCAAAACGGAAATGCAATATTCGTTGTAGTTGGTAAAAATGGCGTCATCAATAATACAGATGAACCTGATCAAAGTAATACAATGAATGCGCCACAGGAAATGCAAATAGGTGATATGGTTTCCCAATTGCCTGAAGGTTCTAAAATAGTAACTGTAAATGGTGAACAGATTTATGAAACTCCGGATAACATTTACCTTCGGGAAGAATCTGATAATGGTGTTACCCAATATAAAGTAGTAGGCAAATAAATTTTAGATTTTATTATTTTTTAAACCGGCGAAATGCCGGTTTTTTTTATGCTCAAAATCATAAAAATAAATAAGTTTCCCATTGAAGTTCATTTTAATTTTAACTTTCAGCGTGAATTACGTTACCGCGTTATTTATGATACGCCAACCTTTTACAAGGAAACTTATAACAGGCACCGCCTACGAAGTTTAGACTTTCATTTAGTCAAAAATTCGGCAACTCCAATTTTTATTTAAACAAAAAACAGGAATTGAAATAATAATGGGAATGATTAAATCATTTTATTAATTCTTATTCACAGTAAACGAACAAATACTCGGAATTTTTATTTTGTAAAATTTAAAAAAACATGCAAATATCTCTGCTAGTTCATCAACTGTTCAAAAGAAAATGAATACGGATCAATTGAATAGTATGGATCCATTTCTGATGGAAGTTCTCCAAGTTCGATTTCCAATCCGCATTTATTTTCCCGTATTTGCCATAGGTAAAAATCTTTATTAGATTCACAAATTTCAGGAAGCATGTCTTTTAAAAAGCCGTTCCAGCAAGCATCTTGTAATTGGTCAGCTTCTGAAAAATTATGTTCGTTTTCAGAATTATTTTTTTGCCAGCATTGCATTGAAGAAAAATGAGTGCCGGTAATGAGAAGAATTTCCTGTTGTATAATTTTTTCCATAATTGACAATTTTTACTTCTTTTAATAAGACTAAAAACTGATTCCGGAAATTAATCCGGGAATAAAAATTTATGTTAAAAAGAAACGAAATTCCAACACATTTTATTTCAGGTGTTGACTAAACTTTTTTAATTCAGAAACATCCGAAGGAGAAAGAACTTCGTTGTTATCGTACTTCACTTTTAAGAATAATACTCTTTTATGTTGTGGATATTTACGCAGAATTTCATCTATCAGTTTTCCAGCCTCTTCATCTTTTATAAACATAGGCGCGTTTTCCGGAAGTTCAGACCTTTCTCTCGTGGGCATTTTTTTTATGATAGATTCCAGTGCGGCCAGCCGCCCGGGTAGAACGCCATTTATTTTTGAAGCTTTGTCATATAAACCCTGCAATTGCTTTTTGCTCAACCAGCCCCTACGCTGGTATTGTTGGTAAATACTTATTACGAAGGAGGAAACCGGAAAAGCCATAATGCAATCTTCCAGCAGCATATTGATGATGTCGAGTTTGGGTTTGCTTTGTTGCATTTTATAAAAATAAGAAAAGAAAACAGCTTTAAGATTTCCATGAAATGAAAAGCCCACTTTTTTCAAAGTGGGCTTTTCATTTTAGTTTGCCATAGTTTAATATCTGTACATTTCAGGCTTATAAGGGCCATCTTTAGGAATATTCAAATATTCGCTTTGTTTATCAGAAAGCTCATCCAGTACAACACCAATCTTTTTCAAATGTAAACGAGCTACTTTTTCATCCAAATGTTTTGGAAGCACATAGACTTTGTTTTCATAATTTTCTGAATGAAGCCACAATTCCAATTGCGCCAAAACCTGGTTGGTAAAGGAATTGCTCATCACAAAACTTGGATGGCCTGTGGCACATCCTAAATTTACCAAACGCCCTTCTGCCAATATAATAACATCTTTTCCATCAATAGTGTATTTATCAACCTGTGGCTTAATGGTATCTTTTGTATTGCCATAATTCTTATTCAACCAGGCAATATCAATTTCGATATCAAAATGGCCAATGTTGCAAACGATGGCTTTATCTTTCATTTCTTTAAAATGCTCACCCGTAATCAAATCGCGGCAACCAGAAGCGGTAACAATTATATCAGCTTCTTTTACAGCATCAATCATTTTCTTAACTTCAAATCCGTCCATTGCAGCCTGCAAAGCACAAATAGGGTCAATTTCTGTAACGATTACTCTTGCTCCTGCTCCACGCAAACTTGCGGCTGAACCTTTTCCTACATCTCCGTAACCGCCTACTACAGCTACTTTCCCAGCCATCATAATATCAGTTGCCCTTCTTATTGCATCAACCAAACTCTCTTTACAACCGTATTTGTTATCAAATTTAGATTTGGTTACTGAATCATTAATATTGATTGCGGGAATAGGCAAAGTACCTTTTCCCATTCTTTCATACAACCTGTGAACACCAGTGGTTGTTTCTTCAGATAAACCTTTTACATGCTGAATTAATTCAGGGTATTGGTCAAAAACCATATTGGTCAAATCTCCACCATCATCCAAAATCATATTTAAAGGGCGGTCTTCGCTTCCAAAAAATAAAGTTTGTTCGATACACCAGTCGCTTTCTTCCTGGGTTTGCCCTTTCCATGCAAAAACGCCAATTCCTTTAGCAGCTATTGCAGCAGCAGCCTGGTCCTGTGTAGAAAAAATATTGCATGAACTCCATTTTAGTTCGGCACCCAATTCTATTAAAGTTTCAATAAGCACCGCAGTTTGTATGGTCATATGAAGGCAACCGGCAATGCGCGCTCCTTTTAAAGGTTTGTCTTTTCCGAATTCTTCCCGAAGCGCCATTAAGCCAGGCATTTCTGCCTCTGCTAAATTGATTTCTTTGCGGCCCCAATCTGCAAGATTGATATCTTTCACTTTATATTTAAGATCAAAATCAATCTTATCTTTTGTAATTGATGACATAGTCTTTATTTTATTTTTTTAAAATACAAATGTACAATTAATAGAATAAATTACTAATACTTTTGATAACTTTAGGATATATTTGAAGTTTTTAAGCAAATAAAAGAATAAAACGCATTATAAACATGAAATCAATAAACAGAAAAGAAGAATCAATAACCTCTTCCTACCTACCCGATAAAAAAGACCTTTCCATTTTAAAATTACTGCAACAGAATGCAAGAATAACTGTGAAAGAAATTTCAGAAAAAATCCATTTAAGTACTACCCCTGTTCATGAACGAATTAAACGAATGGAAGAATCAGGAATTATAAAGCAATATGCAACTCTCGTGGATAACACCAAAGTGAAAAAATCCCTGATGGTCATTTGTTACGTTTCATTAAAACAACATGGGAAGAACGCCGGAGCCAAATTCATAAAAGTGATTAATGAATTGAACGAAGTGATTGAATGTTTCAGCATTTCTGGTGAATTTGATTTTATGTTGAAAGTTGTTTGTGAAGACATGAATGCTTATTACGATTTCCATGTAAATAAATTAAGTGAAATTGAAAATGTCGGCCATGTGCAAAGTATTTTTGTGATGGGAATTATAAAACAAACTCACCAGGTGGTTTGGGATGAATAAATAATTATTTTGCGTCAATTATTATAAAAATAATTATCCTAATTTGGTGAAAATAATAATTCGATGAATTTGTTGGTTTACTACAATTCTATCTACTTGAAATAACAATTAAAATACTAAATATGCTTGAAGTAAACTTTAGTCTTTTTCCTGAACTTTTGACAACAAGATTGCTATTGAGAAGGTTAGAAAACACAGATGCAGAGCAAGTTTTGAAACTGCGTTCTGATAATAAAGTGATGAAATACATTGGCAAAAAACCTATAGAAAAGATTGAAGAAGCAAAAGATTTTATTACAATGATAAATGATAACGTAAACAATAATTCCGGAATTAATTGGGCAATTACTTTGAAAGAGGAACCATTAAATTTGATTGGAGTCATCGGTTTATGGAGAATTATAAAAGAACATTATCGTGCAGAAATTGGTTACATGCTGCTTCCCGAATTTTGGAGAAAAGGTATTACCAAAGAAGCCATTTTAAAAGTAATAGATTATGGCTTTAATGAATTGAAATTACACAGCATCCAGGGAAATATTAACGCCATCAACATCGCTTCAGCAAAAACTTTGGAAAGTAGCGGCTTAGTTCGCGAAGCTTTTTTCAAAGAAGATTTTTACTTTAATGGGAAATTTGAAGACACAGCGATATATTCTATTTTGAAAAAATAAATCCACGTTCAAAATCATTCCAAATTTTCAATACATTTTTTTAAATTAATTCCTTTCCCCAAAACTTCTTTAAAAATATTTCCCATTTTTTTTACTCTTTCAAGTGAATTATAAATCGTAAACTCTTTAGGCGATAAACCAGGTTTTACTTCTTCCCACAATAATGGCGTGGAAACAGTTGCAAAAGGTTTTGGGCGTAAACTGTAAACCGACGCAATCGTTTGCCCGCGCCTGTTTTGAAGATAGTCCATATAAATATCTTTGCTGCTGCGTTTGGAAAGATTTCTTTCCAGAGTAGTAAAATCTTTAAGTTCTTCATTCACCATCATGCACACCAAATAAGCAAAATCCTTCACCTGCTCAAAAGTGTATTTCTTTCCCGTTGGAACAAAAACGTGCATTCCGGAAGCGCCTGAAGTTTTACAAAAACATTCTGCCCCAGCCTTATCCAATATTTTCTTTACAGTTAGGGCAACCTGAATCACCTGTTCAAAAGTATTTTTATCAGAAGGGTCAATATCGATCATCAGGTAGTCGGGCTTATCTAATGCTTTGGTTGTAGAATGCCACGGATTTAATTCAATACATCCAAGGTTATTCAGGAAAACAAGTGTTTCAATATTATTACAAACAATGTAGTTCACCTCTTTATTGGTTGAATCAGAATGAATTTTTTTGCAATGAACGTAGGAAGGGGTGTCGTTTGCTGCATCTTTTTGAAAAAACCCTTTTCCATTAATTCCGTTAGGGTTACGCAAAAGCGATTCAGGCCTGCCTTTCAGGTAAGGCAAAATGTAATCTGCCATTGAAATATAATAGTCCACCACATCACCCTTTGTAACTCTTTCTTTTGGAAAATATATTTTATCAGGATGAGTTACGGCCACTTTATTTTTTCCAAAAGTGTAAATTTTATCTTCACCTTTCTTACTACTTTTTATAGCAGAAGCATTATTATTTATCTTTTGTTTTTTCTTTTCCAGGTTTTGCTTTGAAGAAGAGGATTTTAATTTTGTCTTGCCCCTCTCCTTTTGGAGAGGTGTTGGGGTGTGGCTTTTCATATTTATTTCATTGATGCTTTTATCATTTCTTAAATGCAAAAAAACAGGATGACGAAATTTTCCATCAGCGGTAATTTCTGAAAATTTTACCTCGCAAATCAATTCTGGCTTTAACCAGGTTGCTTTTGAATTGTTTTTTATTTTTTCATCAAAAGGAGATTTTTTTTGTACAAGTGGTTGAAAAAGCTCATACAATTCTTTTAATAATTCCTGGTTGAAACCTGTGCCGGCATTGCCTACATAAATAAATTTATTTCCTTTTTTAGCGGCGAGTATTATAGAACCAAAATATTTTCTGGAGCCGGAAGGCTCTGTATAACCTGCTATGATAGCTTCTTCTGTTTTATGATTTTTAATTTTAAACCATTCAGAAGTCCGCTTTCCGGGAAAATACCTGGAGTCAGCTTTTTTAGCCATGATTCCTTCAAGATTATTTTCTTTAGAAACCTTAAAAAAAGATTTTCCTTTTTCAAGAATATGCTCAGAATATTTTAGAATGGGATCATCAGGAGGAATTATTTTTTTTAATAATTCTTTCCTATCCAATAATGGAAGCGCTTTGGTATCCTTTCCATTTAATTCAAGCAAATCAAAAATGCAATATTGAATAGGGCGGTTTTGGTTTTCAGAATAATGCTGCAAAAATTGAAAATCGGGTTTGCCTTCATCATTTAAAACAACAATTTCACCATCTAAAACTACATTTTCTTTTATCTTATTTAATTGGTTTACTACAATAGGGTAAGCGGGCTGAAAATTAAGCCCATTGCGGGAATACAATAAAATTTTATCTTTTCTTATTTCTGAAATAGCGCGGTATCCGTCCCATTTAATTTCGAAAAGCCAATCTTTATCATCAAAAGGCAAATCGGTTTCTTTTGCCAACATTGGCTTTATATAACCGGAAATCTTTTTATCGCTATCATTCAATTTCTTTCCTGAAGAAGCAACAGATTTAGATGATTTATTTTCATTTAATGGTTTAGATCTGGCCTTTTTTTTTTCGATGGCTTTATATTTTCAGCAAGCCATTTATTAATAGGGGAATCTTTTTTCGTTTGTTCCTCACTGTTATAATCTTCATCAACCGCAAAATTATCGCGGTGTTTTATCAGCAGCCAGCTATTATCTTCTTTACCTTTTAGTTTTACCAAAACAAATTCTCCTTTTAATTTCTTTCCAAATAATTGAAATTTAAAATCACCAGATTTCAAGCCCTTGCGAAGATTTTTTTCTGCTTCATTCTGAGGTGAATTTTCCAGGTCCGAATAAGTGCCGCTATCCCAGATTTCAACGATTCCTGCTCCATAATTCCCTTCAGGAATGATGCCTTCATAATCTCTATAATCGTAAGGATGATCTTCTACCATCATCGCCAGCCTTTTGTCTTTCGGATTCATCGACGGGCCTTTTGGAACTGCCCAACTTTTTAAAACGCCATCCATTTCCAGACGGAAATCATAATGCAACCTGGATGCTTTGTGACGCTGGACAACAAAAATTAATTTAGAAACTGATTTCTTCGTTTTGCCCGGAGGTTCAGAGGTCTCTTTAAAATTCCTTTTCTTATTGTAGGTGGTTAGTGCCATTAGGATGCTTTTTTACGTTTTACTTCAAGGCTTGCTTTCAATTGGTCCATCAGGTCTTTTGCCTTACTGTGAACCACTTTCATCTCAGGCGCTTTAATCTTTTTACCTTTTGATTTAGCATGGATAATTTTTAATAATTCATCATTATAATTGTCCTTGTATTTTGAAATATCAAACTTAGCTGTAAGCTGATCAATTAATGTAACCGCCATTTTTAATTCAGCAGGTTTTACTTCAGTATTTTTTGGAAGGGTTAATTCGTTAGGGTCTCTAATCTCTTGTTCAAATCTTATCTTGTTTAAAACAATTACATTCTTATCCGGACGCAAGATCGCCAACGCCTCTTTTTTTCGCATAACAAACGTAGCAACACCTACTTTTTTTGTTTTTTGCAAAGCTTCCAGCAAAAGTTTATAAGGCCGCGTTCCGGATTTATCAGGCTCAAGATAATAAGGAGTTTCATAATAAAGGCTGCTGATTTCTGATTCCTTTACAAAATCAGTGATATTAATTGTTTTAGTTTTTTCCGCGCTTGCTGCTTCAAAATCTTTTTCTTCAAGAACAATATAATTATTGTCTATTTTATACCCTTTTACAATATTATTCCAATCCACTTCTTTTCCTGTGGTTTCATTTACGCGCTGGTATTTAATATGCGAATGGTCTTTTTTATCCAACATATCTAAATCCAGGTTACTTGTTTCGGTTGCGCTGTAAATTTTTACAGGAATATTTACCAATCCAAAACCAATAGCACCCGTCCATATAGCTCTCATACTGATTGTGATTTACGATTTAATATTTACTAAGAAATTCTTATGCCTCATTTTAAACAATATTGATTCATTATATATTTCGAGGAATTCACTGAGAAGATAAAATGTTTGAGGAAATTATTCTACAACAGCAATCAATGAAAAAAGTTCGTTTACTACTAAGAAGCTGTTTAAAAATAGGATTTAGAAAAGTATTATGTGGAAAAGTGGATAAAAAAGTTGTCGCCTGATTGAAAATAAGTTTTACTAATTGTGAATAACAACAAACTCAATTAGTATGACAAACTA
>Ga0207933_1000431_pt1 | contig 41592 bp, 35 predicted proteins | sample NGESurdeep092012_4_FD_184488 | JGI IMG/M metagenome (GOLD analysis project Ga0207933, IMG submission 184488) | Arctic peat soil microbial communities from Barrow, Alaska - NGEE Surface sample F53-3 deep-092012 (SPAdes) | ecosystem: Environmental > Terrestrial > Soil > Wetlands > Peat ... | reverse complement strand
TTCGCATCGTTAAATCTCCGTGATCGATCATGTCACGCTCCTTTCTCCCGCGAGGGTCGAAGGACGTGTAACACGGGACAATTCTACACGTATCGTCGGACGGATGCCAGCGGATGGGTTTTGCGGAGCGCAGCGCTGAAGGGATCCGGGCACGGCGGGTCGGACGCCAGAGCATCCAGCGCGCCGGGTGCATCCCGGATCGGGAGGCGAAGAGAGCGTAGTAAGCAGACGAGACGGTCCGGCGCGCGATCGATGCGGGTTGAAAGTTTCTGGCTGGCCCATTCACTGAGCGCGATCGGCATCGGGGCTTCTCTTTCCCGCGTCCCACACTCGGAAATCTGCGGAGCAGTCGTTACTCCCACCCCCCGTTGCGCTTCTCCACCGGAAGGATTTTCATGAACGCTTCCACGGCGTGGATTTTGCCGTCGTAGACCTTAAACGTTTCCCACACCGTGAGCTGGTCACCGCCGCGCTCGCGCACGCCCCAGGCCATGCGCAGCCAGACGATGCCCATGCGCTCATCGACGGCGGCGACGCGCGTTTGCACGTTACCGAGGCGCTTGAAAATCGCGAGCGATTGCGTCAGGATATTCTGGCAGCCGGGGGCAAACTTGCAGTCGGGACCGGCCATCGTCTGGCCGTTTTCGTAGCGATAGGCACCCGCCGCAAATGGCGCGTCCACATCGGCGAAGGTCCTGGCTGCGTTGAGTCCGGCCGGATAGTGCAGCGCCGCCTTGATGGCCTCGTCGCGGGTCGAAAGCTGCTCGGGGCGCGGCGCGTAGTTCATCGCTTCGCTCGGTGCGCTGAGACCGTCGATGTTGAAGATAAGCCCTTCTGCCGCGCTGCGCGTGGCCACAAGTTCCACCTCGGTCAACTTGTCCCCGGCGACCTTCAGCCGCACCACCAGTAGCACGGGCGCTCCGCTCTCCTCCACCACCACGTCGGCGCCTGCCACGCCCGCGCGCTCGTCGATAATATCCTGGCGAAAGCCGCGCAGGCGCGTCACCGTTTTCACCAGACCGACTTTGGCGAGCGGCTTCTCGACGGCGTCTTCGGTCACCCGCAGCGTGTCGGCTACGGGTATTTCGCTCACGTCGTGCTTCAGGAAGGCATATAGCAGTTGCGTGACCTTGCCGCGCAGACATTCGCGGTCGCAGGCGATAGTGGATTGCGCCGCGTTCGCGGTGACGCCCCACATGCTAATCCCCAGCAGCAATCCGGGTATCGTCCTGTTCTTCATCGTTGTTCCCTCATTTGGAGTCGATATCCGGACTCTTTCGATGATTCAATAATGCCAGTAATGGAGGCGGTGTGCTCTCACTTGAGGGGGCCCGGCCGCTCGGAAGTCCGGCACAGCCCGGGGATCAGACGTCGGGCATGCGAAACGTGAAACAAGTCCCCTTCACCGTCGATTCAACGCTGAGCGTACCCCCATGAGCCGTCGCGATCTCGTGGGCGATATAAAGCCCCAGCCCCAGCCCCTCCCGGTTCTGCAATATCGCGCTGCGATAAAACGGCTGGAACAGCCGTTCCAGGGCAGCCTGCGGGATCGGCGCACCGGCATTTGCCACCGAAAGCTCAAAGCTTCCCCCGCCGCTGATCGCCCGCACTTGCACCGGTTCATCGATGGAGCCGTACGTAAGCGCATTGCCAAGCAGGTTTGAAAAAAGTTGCGCAATACGCGTGCGGTCGCAATTAACGGGCTCCGCCAGTGAAAACGTTGTTTCCACCACCCGGTCCGGGTTGCCGGCGTGCACCTCCGCGATCACTGCCCGCAACACTGGCTCCAAAGGTTCGCTGGCATCCCGGCTCAACGTCAGAGCGCCCGCCCGGCCGCGCGCGAGGTCCAGCAGATTCTCGATCATCAACCTCATTCGTGACGCACTGTCTCCCATCAGGCGTGCCATGGTGACCGCCTCCCCGTTGAGAGGAGTCTCCAGCAACAGCTCGGCAAAACAGCTGATGGCCCGCACCGGAGTGCGCAGATCGTGGCCCAGCACGGCGATGAACTGTTCACGCAGTTCCGAGACCTCCCGCTCCTCAAGCAGCGCGGATTCGGTTGCGGCAAGTTTTTGGCCGGCATCCAGATGTTTGGCGATCAGTTCGGCAAACAGACGGAACATGCCAATGGTTTCGGGCGTTCTGAGGCGAGCCGGACGCGGATCGAGCGCGCACAGGGTCCCGAAAAAGGAGCCGTCCGTCAGGATGATCGGCACCGAGATATAGCTTTGAAAACCGTAGATCGCCGGGACTGGATGGTCGTGCCAGTCATCGTCTTCCGCGACGTTATCGATGACCACTGGCTCCCGGCTCTGCCTGATTTCATTACAGATGGTCAAATCGATCTGGAGTTCGCCGCCCGGCTTGAGGCCGAGGTCGATTTGATCCAGCACGCTGCACGCGATCCACCGCCCTTCAGTCACGCGCGCAACCGCCGCGAACCTCGTTCCCGTCGTGCGGCACACCACTTCAAGGATCGTTGGCACTGCCTCGATGCGGCGCACGCTTTCGATGTCGGCCTGAAAATCGATGTCGGCCTGAAAATCCTCTGCCATCTCGTCTAGAGTATGCCGGGCTCGGGGTCCCGGGCAAGTCACGCGTCATTTATTGTTTGGATCCAATAGCTTGCGTGTCGGCGCGCTTCCTCCTGTGCTTCACTCTCTACCAGGAAGCGAGAACACCCATGATTTCCGAAAAGCAGCTTGAAGCCAACCGCCGCAACGCCCAGCATTCCTGCGGCCCGAAATCCGCCACCGGAAAAGCCAACTCCAGCCGCAACAACCTGCGTCACGGCCTTACAGGCCAAATCAGCGTCCTCCCCACCGAAGATCGCGAAGCCTCTTCGAGAACCTTCAGGACATGAATGTTGACGAACTGGTGGAAGAATTCGGGGTAACGCGGGAGCAGGTTCAGGCTGTCCTGCAATTCGCCGCGCACGGCACGGAAGCGCTGGCCCCGCCCGCCTGATGCCGATTCTCTTCGATAACGGCACGCCGCGCACGCCGGCCCGCTATCCGATCGATCGCCACGCCGTCACGGAAGCCCGCGCCCGCGGGCGGGAAGAATTGCAGAACGGCGCATTGCTGACCGTGGCGGAATCGGCAGGGTTCGATGTTCCGGTAACGACGGACAGGAATCTCAGCTGCCGGCAGAACCTTGCAGGCCGCGGGATAGCGGTCGTCGTTCCGCAAAAGGCCGCTGGAGCCTCATCAAGCCGCACTTGCCGGAAATTGTCGCCGCGGAAAACGCCGCAACTCCCGGCGGCTTTATCGAGGTGGAAATCCCTTGCCAGTAGATTCCCATGCGTTGCGCAAAGGGTAAGTGCTGAACCATCGTCGGAAGGCCTGCAAACAGGCCACTTGAGGCGTGTCAAATATCAGGGTCAAAATGTGCGCGTGAAATACGGCTACACAGGCGCGCCAGCCCCGGCCCGTCATTTTCAATCGCTCTCGTCGCCGTTGTCCTGACCGAGTGCTGCAAACAGCAAACCGGCCAAACCGAATAGCGCAAGATTTGTGTGGGTATGCTCTTTGCTCGTTTTGAGATGATTTAACCAACTCAGGAAAGCGTGTAGCGCCGTCTGTGGGTTCTGGAAGTCAAACGGAATGTACTCGCGCCCGGCCAGCATCGCCATAGCTCTTTCATCCACACCCGGCTGGACAATGGGGATAACAAGCTTTCGCTGTCCCTCTGCAACGCCGATCTCTTGTTGCACATAGGGGGAATATTGACTGTTGACGGTCAGCAAAACAACCAGAGCATCACACTCCGCAATGCGAGCCTTAACTTTGTCGCTAATGTATAAGCCTGGCTGCGGATCGTTCTCGTAGAAATAAACTGCGATCCCGATACTGCCTGCGTTGGCACCCAGCCACTGAACCCACTGGTGATCGGCTGCGGTGTGACTGAAAAAGACGTTATAGGCCATCAGGTTCCTTTTCAAATCCCAATTCTCTCGACCTCACCCACGCTGATGTCATCGCTGCGCCGGTCGTAAAGGCCGGTCGTTTTGGCGCTCGAGTGTCCGGCCATGCGCTGCGCGACTTCGATCCGCCCGCCGTTCGTCAGGTAGTCCGTAATGCCCGTGGCGCGGAAGGTGTGGCAACCTATCGCGGTCTCAATCCCGGCATCGGCGGCGCGACGGCGCACCATGTACCAGACGTCCGTGCGCGACATCGCACCCGGCCCGAGCTTTTTCGTCTTGCCGATCGCGGAGCGGAACAGTGGTCCCTTGCGATCATCCGCTATACCCACCGCCTTAATGTAGGCGTCCAAATATTCTTCCAGCTTATGGTGGCAGGGCATTTCATTCACCTTGCCGTTTTTTTCATGGAGCCGGAGCCACCACCGTTTCTTCTGCGAAAAGTAATCCTCGACAGTGAGCGCGACGACGGCCCCGACGCGGGCGAAGGTGTACGTCATCACCGCGATGATCGCGCGGTCGCGCAGCCCCACGACGGTTGAAACGCCCATGCCAGTGAGCAGCGCGGTCGCTTCTTCCGACGACAGCACCGGCGTAACGCCCTTCGTCACCGAACGGCGCGGGCCCCGGACGGAGTGCGCCGGGTTCGCCGGCATCACCCGCCCGACGACCAGCCAGTCGAACAGCATGCGAATACAGGCCAGATGTTGCTTGACCGTGGGAGCCGAGCGCCTGCCCTGCAGCAGTTCGATATATGCAGCCACATGCACCGGCTGAACGCGCCCCAGCTCGCTAATCCCCAGCCCTTCGCACCAGTGCGGAAAGTCAGCCGCAGGCCGCACGTATGCCGCCCGCGTGTTCCTATTGCGGATGTTGACGGTGAAGTATTCGAGGAAGCGCAGCACGGCCCGCTCCCCTGCCTCGGCAATCAACGCCGGAAGCGCAGGAGTGCTTTGCATCTTTGTTTGCAGGGCGATCATTCGGTTGAGCCGGAATGTGAAGGGCGTCCGATGCGCGTCGGGAGAAATTGCCACTCGTTCATATCACTATTGCATCGAACGAAACCGAGAAGCCGTATGTATGTAACGTCGTCGTGGGCCGGAGTGATTTCTGCGATCTTCTGAAGTTCTATCGTCAGGAGTTGTGATGAAGACAGCTTTTTAAAGACCACCTCATTGTCCATCACTTCGTAAATTGAGAAGTTCGGGTATCTGTCAGGGTCTTTGGGTGTCAAGTGGATTTTAGGGCTCTTTTTCTGTAGCCGTTGTAGCCGTTGCCGGATGCATGACAATCGATGCTCACGCAATTCCGTGGCGGTCTTCTCGTCATCGCATCCGGGGCAACGGCCCCCACTTGGCCTGCCGGGCCCGGCAAGACGTTTCCGCCGAAGGCTGCCGATGAGCGGTCTTGTTCGACGTAGCAGCACTTCAGGCGGCAATTCCTTGGCCACCTCGGTGGCGTTCCTCACGCTGGAGCAGTCCGGGCAAGTGTAAGTAAAGTACTCAAGCTTCTCTTCAGTCATACCTAATTAAACAGCGCGACATTAGTCCCTGTCAATAGTAAACAGATATTAATTAATTTGCTGGGATACATTTACTACGACATAAACGTCCTTTATGTATGGTGCCGGAATTGAGCCAGGTTGAACAAAAGGGTCACGAGCGCTTTCTCCATGTGATTCAATAACTTACGCATCTTTCCGCTTTCCCGTGTGCTTCACTCTCTACCAGGAAGCGAAAAAACATGATTTCTGAAAAGCAGCTTGAAGCCAACCGCCGCAACGCCCAGCATTCCTGCGGCCCGAAATCCGCCACGGGAAAAGCCAACTCCAGCCGGAACAACCTCCGGCACGGCCTGACGGGCCAAATCAACGTACTCCCTACAGAAGACCGCGAGGCCCACGACGCATTCTGCGGCGAACTCATAGACAGCTTCAAACCCGAAACGCCCATGGAGCAGCAGCTCTCGCTCGCCATCGCCGAAGACAACTGGCGTCTCAACAGAGCCCGCGCCATCGAGAACAATATGTTCGCCCTCGGCCATGAAAACGAGCGCCGTGAACTCCAGCTTGCCCTCGCCGACGCCCGCACCTTCCAGGACCACGCGAAAGAATTCAATCTCCTCTCCATCTACGAGCAGCGCATCAACCGCACCCTCCACCGGAACCTGCAGCAACTCCAGGCCCTCCAGACCGAACGCCGCGCGCAGCGCGAATGCGAACTCGAAGAAGCCAAGCTCCTGGCCCAGGCGAATCTAATCAATGGCTTACCGTTCGACCCGCAACAAAATGGGTTCGTCTTTTCAGCCGCCGAAATCAACCGCGCCATCGACCGCGACAACCGCCTCGCGGAAGCCCGCGCGCTGGCATCCACCGCCCGAAACCGTCCGCCGGCGCCCAAACCGCTCGCCGCCCGCGCCGCCTGAAGCGTTCTGAATGTCCCATGTCTGCTTAATGGATGCCCGGTTCGCATGTTATCTTTGTGTAGACTTGCGCCCTAATCGTGTTTTCCTGCCACTGACCCTGTTTTCTTTGTTCGCTGGCGCGCTCTCCGCCCAGTCGCTCTTCGTCAAACCCGTAAAGGTTTTTGGAGACCCGCATTTTATCGGGACAGCGGGCAATCCAACGGCGTTCGATTCTTACGGTCCGAACGTAGTCGAAGGGCGCGAGATTTCCCAGCCGCTCTCAATCGCAGTGGATAATTCCGTCTCGCCTCCCATCGTGTATATCGCCGATACCGGTAATAATCGCGTGCTGGCGTTTCGCTACACCACGCAATTGGTCCCGGGCTCCTTCGCCGATCTCATCCTCGGGCAGCCCGATCGATTTACCAATCTGGCGCAGGGGCCCAACGGCGGCGCCTTCTCCACCGGCTTGAATAGCCCTACAGGCCTCGCCGTCGATAGTGCGGGTAATCTCTACGTGGCCGATTCCGGGAATAATCGCGTCCTGCGTTATCCGGCGCCGTTTGCGCAGCCGGCGGGCTATCAATTCCCGACTCTGATCATCGGACAAACGTCGTTTTCCGGCTTCAACGGCAACACCGGCGGCGTGAAAGCGAACACGCTGCTCCTTTCCGGCGGTGGCGGGTTTGTCGCGAAAACCGGCCTTGCATTCGATGCCGCGGGTAACCTCTGGGTAACCGATACGGGGAATAATCGCGTTCTGCGGTTTCCGGCGTCGGTGTTGACCGCCAATGTCAACGGCCCGTCCGCCGATCTTGCCGTTGGGCAAGCGGACCTCGTATCGAGCGTTGCCCCCGCCTCGCAGATCTCAAAGAATGCTTTGTACCATCCCACCGGCGTGGCGTTCGATTCCACCGGCAGAATGCTCGTGGCCGATCAGGGCCAGCGTGTTGCCGTCTATGCCGCGGGCATCGGTCCCAACGCTACGGCCATTCGGATTCTCGGCTCTGCTTCGGGACAAACCGGTCTGGCGGCTGTAAATAATGTCACCATCGGCAACGCATTGGGGGTGGCCGTTGCCGGGTCCAATATCCTGGTGGCCGATGCCGCGAACAATCGGATCATGGTGTTCGGCTCGGTCGACTCGTGGCCAGCCGAAACCGCCCAGTTTTCACCCTCGGCCAACAGCGTAATCGGCCAGGCGGATCTCGCCAGCGCCAAAATCAATCGCGGGGCAGGCGATGCATCGGCCAGTTCTCTGAATGCGCCTGTCGATTTCGCGGCGGGCAGTAGTGAGCTGTATGTGGCCGACAGCGGCAACAATCGGGTCCTGGTATTCCCGGCCGCAGCCGCCAGCCCCTCTTCCGCCGCCACCCGCGTGATCGGCCAGCTGGATTTTCCCTACTTCGCGACGAATCTGGTCGAAGGTAAGGAATTCGGTTTCGCCGGCGCTTTGACTGCCGTCTCGGGCTCGGCCATTCTGGATTACAGCGCTACGCCTCCCCACCTCTATGTAGCGGACACGCTCAACAATCGCATTCTCGGGTTCAATAATTTCAATACCATGCAGAACGGCCAGCTTCCGGATATCGTCATCGGGCAGCCGGATTTCCTGCGCACCATGATCAATTACCCCACGAACGATGCCACCATGCCGAATGCGCAGGGCCTCAACAGCCCTTCCGGCCTGGTCGTCGATTCGGTTGGGAATCTGTATGTGGCGGATACGTCCAATTCCCGTATCCTGCGTTTTCCGACGCCGTTCGCCCCTCCGTCCGGTAGTACGACCCTCGAAACGGCGGATATAGTCATCGGCCAGGCTGGTTTTACTTCCTCCGTGACGGACCCGACCCAGCGAACCATGAGCTCGCCCATCGGGCTGGCATTAACCAAAGACGGCGCCGACGCCACCGTGGCCAACAGCGGATGGCTCGTGGCGTCCGATGCCGCGCACAACCGCGTTCTGCTGTTCCAGAAGCCCTTCGCCACGGGAATGAACGCGTCGATCGTCCTCGGCCAGTCGGGTTTCGGTTCGTCCACCGCCAGTTCCACCACCGGTGGATTGTCCACGCCCCGCGGTGTCGCGGTAGATCCGCGGGACCGCCTGCTGGTCGCCGATACCGGCAACGGACGCGTGCAGATTTTTGGCCAGGCATCCAGTCTGACGAACGGCGCCAGCGCGTCTTTTGCGGTCACCGCGGGTTTGAGCCAGCCAGCCTCGGTCGCCATGTCCTCCAGCGGAGATTTCTGGGTTGCCGATCAGGCCTCGGGCGCGAACCATCTGCTTCATTTCCCTTCCATCGATATGTTGCCGATCGGCAACTACACCTCCGATGCCTCCCAGCCAGCCGTATCGCCGCGATCCGGATTCGTCGATGGGTTCGATAATTTGCTGGTGGCCGATGGAATCAATCGCATTCTTTATTTCGCCCCTCAGCTCAGCGTCGTGAACGCGGCGAATTACATCCCCGGCCGCGCGCTGGCCCCGGGTGCCTTTGCGGCCGTTTTCCCCACCGTGAATACCAACATCGTCGCCAATGGAACGGCTAGCGCTGCCGCGTTCCCGCTGCCAACCGTGCTGGCCGATACGGAAGTCCTCGTCAATGGCGCGCCGTCGGTGTTGTTCTATGTCTCGCCCGGACAGATCAACCTTCCGCTTTCCCTGAGCCTTCCGACCCAGGGCATCGTGGATATTCAGGCGGTCCGCCAGTCGACAGGCCAGGTTTATGGCGGTGCGGAAGTCGCTCTCGCGACGGCTTCCCCCGGTCTTTTCACGTTCGGAGGTACCGGTACAGGGCAGGTGGTTGCCGCCAATTTTGTGGATGGAACCCTGAATTCTCCGACAAATCCCGTCGTTCGCGGACAATTTCTCACGATTTATGGCACCGGCCAGGGCCCCGTCGCAGGCCCTCCGGCGGATGGCCAGGCTGCCACGGGCCCCGTGCCGGCCTTGCAGAATCCACCCACGATTTATCTGGGAGCCGTGCCTGTTCCCGCCTCCGACATCGAGTACTCGGGTCTGGCCCCCTACCTGGCGGGCGTCTGGCAAATCAATATCCAGATACCAGCCACCGCGCCAACTGGAAATTATGTGGGGATTGAAGTGTTGATGAATAGTATTCCGAGCCAGAATCCCGCCGTTCCCGGCCAGATCGCCACCACGATAGCCATCAAATAACCAGGAGAGGACGGGAGAAGACTGCCCCTTGCTTTTAACGGCGCCAGTTCGGGATAATGGTTCTGATGGGTAATTATCCGTACCATTTGGAGCTAAATTTGGCTGTTGTCGCCTCTCGCTCTTCCCTGGTCGGTGCCCTTCTTCGCAACACAATCCCCGTCAATCAGCTTGCCGTTTCAGATTTCCTCCAGGGCCTGTCCCTCGATGAACTGGAGTGTCTTGCGGAGTTCCAGGGGGCTTGTGTTATCGAGGCGGAGTATTCCGAAACCTGTAATTCGTACCGTCTGATGTCAGACTTTTTCGATCCTGAGATCTGTGCGCGCTGGCGCCAACCCGACGCTCGCGCGCACAAGACCTTTATTGTTCTGGCGTGGCTCGATCATCTGGGTTCGTCTATCCCGGCTCCCTTTCAACCGAAGCCCTGCAAGCAACCTTCCTGAGAATTAAAGCGCATATGGCCACAAAGTCATATGCGCTTCCACGAACCGCTCCTGTTGCCGTTCGCCGCCGTCGGGGCGGGCGTGGCGATAGCCCGCTATCGCCAGATCCCGCAAACTCAAGTCGGCGCGGCCTGCCTTGCGCTGGCAATCCTCGCTCTGATCGGTTACCTCGCCGGTTCCCGGCGGATCGCTTTCGCCACTTGCCTCGTTGTCCTGGTCTTCGCCGGCATCGCGCTTCCGGCCGCCCATCCCGCGCATCCCTCGCGAGCCCTCAGCGTCGCCGATAATACTCCGGCGATATTCGAAGGCTGCGTGGTCGATCCGGCTCTGGTTGCCGCCGATCGCGAGCGTTTCACGGTCGAACTGGCGCCGGGCGCCCGGGCTCAGGTTTCGCTGTCTTCTCACTCGGATTTTCCCGACCTTCCCTACGGCACGCGGGTCGAGTTCCAGGGCAAAGTCCGCCGCCCGCATAATTACAACGATCCTGGCGCCTTCGACGCGGTTCAATACCTCGCCCGGCAACAGGTTTACTGGACCGCTACGGGAGATGCGTCCACTGTCCACCCGCTTCCGGGACGCTGTGGCAACCGCCTGGCGGGCTTCATTTTTGCCATTCGCTCGGCCGCGCTTACCCGCCTCGACAGCCTTTATGCGAACGACGCCTATGCCGACGGAATGATGCAGGCGATTCTGATCGGCGCTACCGCGAAACTGGACCGCATGTGGACCGAGGATTATCGCTCGACGGGCACTTTCCACGCACTCGTCATCTCCGGCAGCCACGTCGCCGTGCTCGCCGCGGTCTTTCTGTTTTTCCTCCGTATCTGCGCCGTTCCCCGGGGCGTTGCCCTCGTCCTGACCATCCTGATGGCATGGCTCTACGCGGGCGTGACCGGATGGCAGGCGCCAGTCCTGCGCTCGGCCGCGGGCATGACCCTTTATGGCCTCGGGCGCTGTTTCTTTCGCGAAGGGCGGTTGCTGAACATCCTCGCCGCCGTGGCCCTGATCTTCGTCATAGCGGACCCTGCTCAGTTGTTCGACGCCAGTTTCCAGCTTTCCTTCCTTGCCGTTGCGCTCATCGGGGTCTTCGTCGTGCCGGTGCTCGGCGCCACGTCGGGGCCTCTGGCACGGGGGCTCAAAGATCTGGACGACCGTAAAAAAGACATCCGCATGGCCCCGAAGTCGGCGCAGTTCCGGGTGGAAATGCGGTTGCTTGTCCGCACGATATCGCTGGCCGCGGGTCTTCCCGAGCGCATCGCGCGTTTCGCCGTGGTTATGGTGGCGCGCTGCTGTCTTTACATGTGGGAAATCTTCATCGCGTCGTTCTTTATCCAGCTCGGCCTGGCCTTGCCGATGATCGTCTATTTCCACCGGATGTCGGTGTCGGGCCTGACGGCGAATGCCATCGTGGTGCCAGTCTTGAGCGCGATCGTGCCGCTGGGGTTCGCGGCGATTGCGATGAACTCCGCGCCGCTGGCACATCTGTGTGCCTGGCTGCTCTCCGTTGCCCGCGTTGCCGTCAGCCTGCACGCGCGCTGGGAGCCGGACTGGCGTATTCCCTCGCCGCCTTTCTGGCTGGCGGCGATCTTCTCCGCCGCGCTGATTGCCGCCGCCTGGCGGATGAAACGCCGTTACCCCCGTGTTCTCGCGTGGCTGGCCGTGGCGGCGGCGCTCGCCGTCATCGTTATTCATCCGTTCCCGCCGGTCGTCGAGAAAGGTAAATTCGAGTTGAGCGCGATCGACGTAGGCCAGGGGGACAGCCTTTTGGTGGCCTTTCCACGGGGCCCTTTGATGCTGATCGACGCCGGCGGAATCCCGTCGTTCGGGCGGAAGAAAAAGCCGGGTATCGATATCGGCGAGGACGTAGTGTCGCCCTATCTGTGGTCGCGATCCATCAAACGGCTGGACGTGGTGGTGATGACCCACGCCCACGAAGACCATATGGGCGGGATGGCCGCGGTGCTGCGGAACTTCCATCCGCGCGAGTTATGGACCGGCGCGACGCAGGACAGCCCGGAGTGGCGAAGCGTCCGGGATTCGGCCAACCGCCTCCATATCCCGATCCGGCAAATGCAGCGCGGGCCGCCGTTCGCGTTCGGCGGCACAACGATCCAGGTGCTGGCGCCCGGGCCGGACTACGTGGGTGCCGCCATTCCGAAGAACGACGACTCGCTCGTGATGCGCGTCCGCTTCGGAGGGACCTCGTTTCTGCTGACCGGCGACATGGAAAAGCGCATCGAGCGGCAGCTTGCCGACGACGGGCTGCTGTGGCACGACGACGTGCTGAAGGTGGGCCATCACGGCAGCCGGACATCGAGCACGCCCGAGCTGCTGGATCTGGAACATCCGGCTTTCGGAATCATCTCGGCAGGGTTCGATAACAGTTACGGGCACCCTCACCCGTTGACCCTGGCAGCGCTTCGGGAGAGGAAGGTTACGGTGTACCGCACCGATGAGCAGGGTCTGATCTCGATAGTCAGCGACGGCAGACGGCTGCGCATCCAGACCGCGGCAAGATAGACCTGATGCGGAATCCTGCCAGGAATCCAGTAAAGCCTGTATTCCGCCGGCTGATTGCAAGGCCCTATACTGGCGGTGGGCTCGATGAAGACACTACAGCGGATTTCGCCGGAGTTGCTCGCCTTTTTGCATCGCACGGATACCTGTACCATCTCGAACGCCATTGAAACCTTCGAGGTCCGAATGCGCAATGAGGGATATATTCACCGCGACGCGCATTGCATGACCCCTGGATTGCCCCCCGTCGCGGGGTATGCAGTGACCGGCCGGATGCGCGCGGACACCCCTCCCATTTCGGGGCTTTGTTATTATCAGCGCACCGACTGGTGGTCATACGTGGCGGACATGCCGGGACCGAAGATCCTCGTGATCGAAGAGGTCGACGAGGACCCGAGCGCCGGGGCGCTGTTCGGCGAAATTCACGCGCAGATCGGCCGGGCACTGGGCTGCACCGGTTACGTTACCAACGGAACGGTACGGGATATCGGGGCTGTCCGGGCAATGGGCTTTCAATGCTTCGCGCGAGGCTCGGCCGTCTCCCATGCCTATTCGCATGTGACGGAATTCGGAGAGCCGGTCGAAATCGGCGGCCTGCAAATCTCGTCGGGGGATCTGCTCCACGGAGACTGTAACGGTGTCCTTAACGTGCCGTTTGAGGTGGCGGAGCGGTTACCGGAGGTGGTTGCCGAAATCAAAGAGCACGAGATGGAACTGATCTCGCTTTGCAGGAGTGCCGGTTTTTCGTTTGCGAAACTGGAAGAGGAACTGCGACGATCCCGCGAATGGAGTCCCAAACCGGAGATCCGTTGATTGCGGGACAGGGAGCTTTCAGCCGGCAGACGCGCGTCCTCCTCTGGTGCGGCTTCGGCGGACTGCTGCTGCTGATGGCCGTGCTCGGCCTGAGCGCGCTCTCGTTCACTTCCCAGATTGAAGTCCGCCAGGAGGAAATCCGCCAGGACTTTGTCGAGCGCGACCGCACGCTTGAAAAACTGCGGTCGGATATCTACATTTCGGGCACTTACATCCGCGATTATCTGCTCGACAACAACGATGTAGCAGCCGCCAGCCACAAAGCGGCGTTCTTCGAAGCGCGCCACCGGATCGAAGCGGGGGCGGCGGATTACGAACATCTGGTGCGGCCCGGAGAGAGCGCGGTTTTCGATCAGTTCCGGAAGGAGTTGCGGGCCTATCTGGACGCGATCGACCCGGTGCTGGGCTGGACGGCGGACGAGCGGCGGGCGCGCAGCGTGGCCTTCATCGACAAGGAACTTCTGCCGCGCAGAATGCTGGCGGTGGATTTGACGGACCGGATTCACCGTTTGAGCGAACAGCAGCTCGATGCCAGCAGCCAGGAGGTGAAGGATCTCTTTTCCTCTTTCCGGACGCGGCTGGCGTTGCTTCTGGTATTCACGCTGGGCGCGGGGATTGTGCTGGCGGGATTATCGCTCTGGCGGGTTCTGGGGCTGGAGAGGGAGACGGAACTCCGTTTTCAGCAGGTGCTGGCCGCGCAGAACGAGTCGAAGCGGCTCTCGGCCGAACTCGTTTCCGCGCAGGAAGGCGAGCGGCGGAGAATCTCGCGGGAACTGCACGATGAAGTAGGCCAGGTGCTTTCCGCCATCATGCTGGGGCTGGGAAATCTGCGCTCCGCGATCGAACGCCAGGATGTGGACCAGGCGCTGCATCAGTTGCAACTGGTGGAGGACATGACACAGCGCAATGCCAGCGTGGTGCGCAACATCTCGCTTCTTCTGCGTCCCACCATGCTGGACGATCTGGGCCTGCTGCCTGCGCTGAAATGGCTTGCCCGCGAGGTTTCGCGAACGGGCGGCATGCACGTGGACGTAGCCACCGAAGGGCCTCTCGACGATCTTCCCGAGGAACATCGAACGTGCGTTTACCGGGTGGTGCAGGAGGCGGTGAACAATGCCTCACGCCATTCCGGCGCCCGCCAGGTGAGAATTTATGTGCGGCAGAACTCTCCGGATGAGACCGGGCAGAGGCGCCTGCTGGTTTCGATTCAGGACGATGGCAAGGGATTTGAGCCTCTGCAGGAGACCGGCCTGGGGATTCTGGGCATGGGAGAGCGGATCGCGCGGCTGGGCGGCTTCCTCAATCTCGACTCGGAGCCGGGCAAAGGGACAATGATCTCGTTCGAACTTCCATTGTCGCGGGAGATCGGGGCAGTTCAGGCGACAAGACCTTTACGGACGGCATACAAAATCAGTTCGGGCAAGTTATGAACGTGTAATTTCTGGAAGACATTGTTGCGGTGCGTTTCGATGGTGGCGACGCTTACATTCAGGGTCGACGATACTTCGCGGTTGTTTTTGCCGGCTACAAGCAGTTGCAGGATTTCTTTCTCGCGAAGAGTCAGCAGATCGTAGCTGTCTTCGACTCCGCGTCTTTGCATTTCCGAAACATACTCTTCGACCAGTATCTTCGTAATTGCCGGACTGAACCAGGCATGCCCGGACGCCACGGCCCGTATGGCCGACAGGACGTCCGATTCCGGCGAAGCCTTGAGGAGGTAGCCGCGCGCGCCGCTCTTCAAAGCGCGCAGGACATAGCTTTCATCGGCGTGCATGCTGATCATGATGACGCCGGCCGAGGGGAGTTTTTCCAGAATGTAGCGCGCGGCGTCGGTGCCGTTCAGACGGGGCATGGCGACATCGAGCAGGATCACGTCAGGCGCGTGCAGCGTTGCCAGTTCGATGGCTTCATATCCGTCGGCGGCTTCCCCCACGACGGCGAATTCGCCGGTTCGTTCGAGCAGCGACCGAAGGCCGCCGCGGACAAGAGGGTGATCGTCGACGATCAGAACGCGGGTTGCCGCCACGTTTCCAGCATACTCTCAGGTCTTTCAATCGCTAAATTCAGGTGACTACGGTATTCACCAACCCGGCGGAAACGGCTAAGCTTTTAGAGGGAATGTCTCCCGGACATGTTCGACTTTGCAGGCAGCCTGCGGTTGTTGTCGCGCCGAAATCGAAGTTCGCAGGCGGCCGCGGGACACGACACTCCCCCGCGGATTCTACTGGTAACACGGGACGACGATTTCTATTTATCCGTCCACGGCGCCGCGAGCGGCCGCGGATGGGAAATGCAGCTTGCCCGAAGCGTGGAGCAAAGTCTGCGGATGCTCGATAAGTTCGAAGCGCAGGTGGTGATTTACGACTGGGACCCCGGGGGCGGCGACTGGCGCGTAGCCGTCGATGGCCTCACTGCCAGGAGGGATCATCCGTGCGTTCTGCTGGCCTCGCGGGTAGTCGATGAGTATCTATGGACAGAACTGGTAAAGCATGGGGGATTCGATGTGATCCCCCGATCGGCGGACGCGGAACAACTGATCCGAAGCATCGGATTTGCGTGTTTCTCCCTAAGACGGTATCCATCGGGGTCTTACTTCTGGCGATCGGGCTGAGCACATCGTGCACGCGGCCGGAGGCGCAGGCAAAGACCGGCGACGCAGGAAGCGCGGTAACAGTGGGGACGGCGGCGGTGACGACCCGGGCCATGGCTCAACATCTGACACTAAGCTCCGAACTGGTTCCCTTCCAGGAAATCGACGTTTACGCGAAAGAACCGGGCTATGTCAAAACCCTGAATGTCGATTACGGCTCTCACGTGCGCAAAGGCCAGCTGATGGCCGTGCTGGAGGTGCCGGAACTGCAGGCACAGCTCGATGAAGATCAGGCGGCCATAGAGGCGCAGACCGACCAGGTGGCGCGCACGCAGAGCGAAGTCAGCCGCGCAAAAGCGCAGCATGACATGGTGGATCTGCAGTATCAGCGGCTTTCGGGAGTGGCTAAATCGCAGCCCGGTCTTGTGGCCCAGCAGGAAGTGGACGATGCGCACGGGAAAGATCTCGAGGCCGATTCTCAACTGGAAGCAAGCCGGGGAGCGAATCAGGCGGCGAAGAGCCAGCTGGTGGTAGCCAAAGCGAAACTCAGCCACGACCAGGCGCTCTACGACTATTCAAAGATCACGGCGCCCTTCGATGGCGTGGTGACGCAGCGTTATGCGAATCTGGGTGCTCTTATGCAGGCGGGAACCACTTCAACGCAGGCGACGCCGCTTGTCCGGCTTTCGGACGAGAACCTTTACCGGCTCGTGATCCCCGTGCCGGAGTCGGAAGTGAAATACATCCATGTGGGCGACCCGGTCGAGGTGCGTGTGTCATCGGTGAACAAAACCGTGGAGGGCAAGGTGGCGCGCTTCTCGATCGACGTGAACGGATCTACCCGGACGATGCATACGGAAGTAGATATTCCCGGCAGCAGCGAACTGGTCCCGGGGATTTACGCCGAGGCCGTTTTGACTCTCAATCACAACGGAGCCGCCACCGCCGTGCCCGTATCGGCGGTCGATCGCCAGGGAGACGCCGCATCGGTAATGGTTGTCGGACGGGACAACCGTCTCCAGACGCGGCAGGTAACGCTCGGTATACAGATGCCGGACTATGTGCAGATCACAAGCGGTTTGTCGCCGGGCGAACAGGTGGTGGTGAGCGATCGGGGCGCATTGAAAGCGGGTGAAACCGTTCAATCGAAACCTGTCCAGTCCCCGGTCTATGAAGGAAGCACGCAACAGTAAGAGCTAACGATCCACTATGTCGGCCTTCTCGATTCGCAATCCGTATCTCATCATCGTTCTTTGCCTTGCGGTGACGGTGCTCGGCGTGGTGGCCGCGATGGGCATGCCGGTGGATCTGTTCCCCACGATCAACCTGCCTCAGGTGGTAGTGGCAACGTTCTACTCGGGGATGCCGCCGCAGGACATCGAAGCTAACATCACGGCGCCGCTGGAGCGGTTCTTCACGCTGGCAAGCGGGATCGATCATATGGAATCGCATTCCATTCTCGGGGTGAGCATGATCCGGGTGTTTTTTCAGCCCAACACCAGCGCGGATGCCGACGTGACGGAGTTATCCAACCTGGCGCTGGCGGATCTGAAACGGCTGCCGCCGGGCACGCTGCCGCCGGTGGTGCTGAAATCCGACGCATCGAGTCTGCCTGTATGCCTGGTCGCGGTGAAAGGCGCGGGTTTGACTGAAACGCAACTTCACGACTACGCCCAATTTGCCATCCGCAACCAGATTGTGACGGTGCCGGGAGTCTCCATTCCGGCGACGTTCGGCGGGAAATACCGGCAGATCATGGTCCGCGTGGATCCATATAAACTTCTTTCGCGCAATCTCAGCGTGATGGATGTCGTGAACGCCGTGAACAGTCAGAACCTGATCCTGCCTGCCGGCGACGTGAAGATGGGTCCCTACGACTATTACATCTACTCGAACAGTCTGGTCGGCAGCATGGCGGAATTGAACGATGTGCCGTTGAAGACGGTGGGCGACTCGTGGGTACGAATCAGCGATATCGGGAAGGCCGAGGATTCCAGTGCCACGCAGTACAACATCGTACGGGTGGCCGGTCAGAAGTCATCCTACATCCCCATTCTGAAGCAGGGCGGAGATACCAACACGATCCAGGTGGTGAACGGCGTGCGGGCCGTGATCGGACATCTGTTCGATATTCCAAAACAGATGACGGCGGACCTGCTCTTCGACCAATCGGTCTTCGTGAAGGAAGCCATCAATACCGTCCTGCACGAAACCCTGATAGGGCTGGGGCTGACCAGCATTCTGATTCTGCTGTTTCTGGGGAATTTCCGGGCCACGACCGCGGTGCTGCTCTCGATTCCGATCTCCGCCCTGGCAACGTTTATCGTGCTGGGGATGGGGCACGCGACGATCAACACGATGATCCTCGGCGGTCTGGCTCTCGCTTTTTCGCGCGTCATCGACAACTCGGTGATCTCGATCGAAAACATCTACCGGCACATCGAAATGGGCGAGTTGCCCGCTATGGCCGCGCAGGTGGGAGCACAGGAAGTCACCCTTGCGGTGCTGGCGGCGACGCTGGTTGCGGTGGTGGATTTCTTTCCGGTGACGTTGCTCTTCGGCGTCAGCAAGTTTTTGTTTTCGGCTCTGGCGCTCTCGTTTTGCATCGCGCTCGTGCTGTCGTTCATTGTCGCGATTACGGTGATCCCGCTGTTCTGCTCCCGGTTTCTGAAAGCTGCTCCCCATGCTCACGGCGAGTCCGGAGAAGCGGACAACAGGAAACGCTCACTGGGCGAGCGCTTTAATGCCGGGTTCAATCGCGGATTCAATGGCATGCTCGACATTTACGAAAAGTGGGTACGGCGCGCGGTGCGCCGTCCGCTGCTCACGGTTGGCGTGCTGATGGGAGCCTTTGTACTGAGCCTGGGGCTCTATCCTTTTCTGGGGCTTTCGTTCTTCCCGCGTTCCGATGCAGGGCAATTCACCATCAACCTGAAAGCTCCGACGGGCTCGCGCCTCGAAGTGACGAATGGATACGTCGCCCGGGTGGAGGATCTTATTAAACACACGGTCTCACCGTCGGATTTCCGCATCACGGTATCCAATATAGGCGTGCTTAACGATCTTTCGTCCTTATACACGACTAACTCGGGAGCCTACACGGCTACGATTCAGACGCAGTTGACGGACGATCACAAGACGAGCAGCTTCGAATACATGGACCGCATTCAACGCGAGATACGCCAGCAGTTCCCTGAATTGCGGACATTCGTGCAAAGCGGCTCGATGGTGGATGCGGTTCTGAATACCGGCATGCCTGCTCCGATCGACGTTCAGGTTACCAGTTCCGACCTGCCCGGGGATTTCCGACTGGCGCAGCAGCTGGCAACACGGATATCGGGGATCGACAACGTGTCCCAGGTTTATATTCCGCAGGATATGGATTATCCCGGTCTGCGCATGGAAGTGGATCGGGTACATGCGGCGGAACTCGGTCTGACACAGAAGGAAGTCGTGGACAACGTGATCACGGCGCTGAACTCGAACGCGATGATCGCGCCCAACTACTGGTCAGACCGCAAGACGGGCAATAACTACTTCCTGACCGTCCAATATTACGAAAATGGCGGAGCGGCGATTCATTCGCCCCTCGATCTGCGCAACATTCCCCTGCGCGCGCCGAACCTGAAACAGCCTACGACTCTGGATACGGTTGTAAAACTGGTGAATCTGCAGAGCCCGACCGAGGTGGACCATTATCAGATTCAGCGCACGGCGGACGTTTACGTGACAACCAGGAGCGAAGACCTGGGCAGAGTCACCACGGCGATCCAGAACCTTGTAGCCACGATTCCGCATGCGGCAAGCATGAGAGTGAACCTGCGCGGGATGGTTCTTGGCATGCAGCAGTCTTTCAGAAGCTTCGCCATCGGGCTAAGCCTGTCGTTTGTGCTGCTTTACCTGATACTAGTGGCTCAGTTCCGGTCGTTCATCGATCCGGTGCTGATCATGCTCGCGATTCCCATGGGCATCATCGGGGTACTGGCGATCCTGGTCTGGACGGGCACGACGCTGAACGTGATGTCGCTCATGGGCGTACTGATGCTGGTCGGGATCGCGGCGTCGAACAGCATCCTGATAGTGGACTTCGCTCACAGGCTGCGGGAGGAAGGGCTAAGCGTTACGGACGCGGCGATCACGTCCTGCCGGGTTCGCCTTCGGCCGATTCTGATGACATCGCTCGCGACCATCCTCGGAATGATCCCGATGGCTCTTAAACTGGGCACGGGGTCCGAGCAGTACGCGCCGATGGCCATGGCCATTATCGGAGGGCTGGCGGCATCGGTTATTCTTACTATCTTCATCGTGCCGGCGGCTTACGTTCTTATCTATCAGCGCAGGGAGCCCGTAGTTTCGAATGCGTAGATATCAGGCTGGCGTTACGATCCTGATGCTCTCGGCCGGGAGCATGGCCGGACAGGCTCCCCCCGTGCCGCTTTCGCCGCAGCAGAGTACGCTTTCGCTGCCGCAGGCGACTGCCATGGCCATCCAGAAGCATCCTCAGATTGCGGTGGCGCAGAACACGGCGCTTGAGGCCGGCCAGCACATCACGGAATCGAGGTCAGCGTATTATCCAACGCTGGACGGAGAGATCACGGGGGCGCAGGGACTGGCTCAAAGCCGTCTTGGAGCGGGCGCTCTTTCGGCTTCGCAGCTGTTCAACCGCTTCGGGCAGGGACTACAAATCACGCAACTGGTTACCGACTTCGGCAGAACGAAGAATCTTGTCGCGCAATCGAGCTACAAGGCACAAGCCGCCGACCAGAGCACGCAGGCCACGACTTATGCCGTGGTGCTCGGAGTCAACCGGGGCTATTTCGGAGTGCTCCAGGCGGAGGCGTTCGTTACGGTGGCCAATGAGACCATCCTGGCGCGCCAGACGCTTGCCAATCAGGTGACGGCACTTGCCAATGCGCAGCTGAGATCCCGGCTGGATGTCAGTTTCGCCAACGTCAATCTTTCCGAAGCGAAGCTCCTGCTGATTCGTTCTCAGGATGCCGTGGATCAGGCCTATGCCGATCTGGCGCGCGCGCTGGGGCAGGATCAATCGGTCCGGTACAAGCTGGCCGACGTGCCTGCGCCGGGAGCTCCGCCCGATAATCCGGAGGCGCTCATGGCGGACGCAATCAGGAATCGGCCGGAACTGCGGGACCTGCAATTACAGCTTCAGGGCGCACAATCGCTCGAACGGGCAGAGGCCGATCTCTCGCATCCGAGCGTCAGTTTCATTGCGGTCGGCGGGGGACTTCCTTATCTCGGTCAGACTCCGCGCGTCGCTCCCAACGGGTACGAAGGGGCGGCTCTGAATGTGGACATCCCGATCTTCAACGGACACCTGTTTTCGGCGCGGCGACAGGCGGCTGAGTATGAAGCGCAGGCGGCCAGCGAGCGTGTGAGGGATCTCCGGCAGCACGTGGAGCGCGATGTGCGCGCCGCATGGATTTCCGCGTCAACGGCCTGGCAGAGCATACCGGTGACCGAGCAGTTACTGAAAGAAGCTCAGCTGGCGCTTAACCTGGCGCAGGGAAGATACAATCTGGGCCTCGCTTCCATCGTCGAGATTACGCAGGCTCAACTTAACCTGACTCAGGCGCAGATTGAGAACGTTTCGGCTAAGTACGAGTATCAGACCGCTTATGCGCAGCTGCAGTATACGCTGGGCGCATTGAGATAGGGCGAAGCCAGTCAGCGGTTGCCGGGAAAGCGGGGTTCTCCGGGCGCCGTGAGAGGAACCGCGGGTGGCGTGGCGGGCCCACGTTCCGGTTCGAAGGTTGTGACAGGGTTCGGGAGAGCGATTACAGGCGGGCCGTACAGGTGCGAATCGCTTGCGGCGGGCACCGGGAAATAGTCCGGAGCGTAGCCGGGCGAGTAATACGGCCATCCGAAAGGGCCCGTGACAAAGCCCGAAGCGGAGAGAAACGTATAAGAGCCCGACAGATCGTCCCAGTACCAGGCGGGGCCGTGCCAGTTGGCCGCGCCGCCGGGATAGCTCTGCGCGGAAGCCTTGCTTTCGCTGCTGAGCTGCGCGGAACGGAGGCTGCTCCAGGAGTAGAGGGCGTTCCATGCCCGGGCCTTTGCCGGGGACTTGTTGAGGCGGGGGATGGCGACGTTGAAGCCGGCGCCGGCCGTGAGTTGTTTGCCGCCTCTCTCTGCCTGAAGTTCGCCGGAATAGACGGTGACGCGGCCGCGCCGGCGGTTGAAGTCATACAGCCCAGGCGCGCGGACGGCGATCGTAGCGCCATTCTGCTCGATGGAGAGAGGCGCCGGGAGGGCAAGAATCTCAAGCAGCGCTTCGCCTTTGTTGAGCTGGCCGGGCGTGCGGCCGGTCTCGAAGGTCCACTCGGTCTGGCCGCCCAGGCGAAGAAAAGCGCCGGGCGCGAGGAGGAGTTCGGCCATGCCGTCTCCGGTCCTGATGACCTGGCCGGGCCGGATGGCGTGTTGCCCGGCGCCGGCAGCGACTCCGTCGATCCGGACTGCACCCTCGAACGCATTGAGCGCTCCGGGCGGAGGCGCTTCCGCGGCCAGGAGCAGGAGGCAGCAAAGCGAACCGGAACAAAGCACGCGAGGCAACAAAGCCGAACTCTCCTTTGCCTGATGTACCTATTGTCTGACATACCTATTGTCTCACGTACCTGTTGTCTGACGTACTTATTGAGGTACCACCCGATGTCTTCGTGCGCGGGGCCTTTGTAAAGCCTTGTGAACATAGCAACTGGCGAGTAACGCAGTCAGGTAACCCACCGTTCTCATATACAGAAGGCAACGCGATGCTGACAACAGCCTGACACGCTGCCGGATCAAAAAACAGGACGGATAAAGCCATGAAGAACGCATTTTCGCGTATTGGACAGACGTGTGTCTCCACACTTACAAAAGGGGCAATTGCCGGCGTGTTGCTGGCCGGAGGGGTGTTCGCGGCGTCGATCCACCCGGTGACGGTTACGCTGCCGCACGCGGTCACGGTTGGAGCGACGACATTGCCGAGCGGCGAGTACACGCTTTCCAGCGTTGACATGAACGACAGCAGCACATTCTTCGTGCTGCGCTCCGTGAACGGCGCCGCGGTGACGCTTCAGGCGCGGAAGATCGACCCGCCCGCTTCCGACAAGACGTCAGTGACATTTCAGAAAGACGGCGATGCGTGGCATTTAGGGACACTTTTCATCCGCGGCGATGCGTCGGGATATCAGTTTACTGACCGGAAGTAGGCTGGAATGAAAATTCATACCCCGGCGCCGACGTGATAAACTTGGCGCCGGGAAATGAAACATCTTTACCTTTCCGTTTCGATTCTGCTTGGCATGGCGGCCGTTGCGCCGCTATACGCGCAGGTGGACCTTTCCGGCGTCTGGGCGGACAGGATCACCGAAGACTCCTACGAGCGCTCGGGCGGCCCGCCACTGGGCGATTATCAGGGGATTCCGCTGAACGACGCAGGCCGCATGAAGGCCGACAGTCACGACGCTTCCGAGTGGAGTCTGCCGGAATTTCAATGCAGGCCCCATCCCGGGCCCTACCAATGGCGCGCGCTGGGCGCGGTACGGATTTCCGAGGAAATCGATCCGGTTTCACGGGAACTCACGGCATTTCATTTCGAATATCTGCGTTCCATGGAACGTCCCGTCTTCATGGACGGGCGTCCGCATCCGCCCGATTATGCACCCCACACCTGGTCCGGCTTCTCGACCGGCACGTGGAAGGGCAACATGCTGGTGATCACGACCACTCATCTGAAGGGCGCTTATCTCCGGCGCAACGGCGCGTCGTTCAGCGACAAAGCCACGATGATGGAATACATCACGCGGCATGGCGATTACCTGCTGGTGACGATGATCGTTACCGATCCGGTGTGGCTGGAAGAGCCGTTCATTCAGACCACGAATTATCAACTCGACCCGCACGTGCAGCTGTCTTATTACCCGTGCACGGTGAGCGAAGAGAACATCTCCACCGCGGTGCCGCATTTCCTGCCGGGCCAGAATCCCAATCTGGGGGCGGACGATATTCCCCCAGTGGCCGCGCGCGGCGGCGCTGAATCGACCTATCCCGAATTCCGGCTGAAGTTAAAGGCCGGTACGGCGAAAGAGCCCCATTCGGTGGCGGCGAAAGCCACCGCCACTCCCTTAAATCTGAACCTGAACGCCGGCGAGGGAGAAATCAAAGTGCTGCCCGTGCAGGGCAACATCTACATGCTGGTGGGCGATGGCGGGAACATTACGGCATCCATCGGGCGCGATGGCATCCTGCTGGTGGATACCGGTCTTGCTTCGATGAGCGCGAAGGCGATGGCCAAAGTGCTGGAGCTTGTGACCGCAACCACCGCGTCGCCCGAGCCGAATCGTTGCGTGGGGCTGCATTGCCCGGGCACTCCCTATGGGTGGTCGAGCCCTTCGCTCAACGCGATCATCAGTTCACCGGCTCCGCCCAAACCGATCCGATACATCATCAATACGAGCGTGGACGCGGATCATACCGGGGGTAACGAGCGTCTGGCGCTGCTGCCGGCGGACGCGAAGATCGTGGGAGTGACCTTTCCCCCTGTCGGGGTCGCGCCCGGCGCCACGGTGATTGCGCATGAGAATGTTCTCGAGCGCATGAGCGCTCATGGCCCCGGCCAGACGCCCGCGCCATCGGGCGCGCTGCCCACGGATACCTATCATAAGGAAAATTACAAGCTGAGCGAGTTTTTCAACGGCGAGGGCATCCGCATCATTCATCAGCCGGCGGCCCACACGGATGGCGACAGCATGGTCTTTTTCCGTTACTCCGATGTATTGAGCGCGGGTGACATTCTCAATACAGGGAGTTATCCGGTCATTGACGTGGCGAAGGGCGGCACCATCCAGGGGATACTGGACGGTCTGAATCATATTCTGGATATCGCGATTCCGGAGTTCCGGTCCCAGGGCGGCACGATGATTATCCCGGGGCACGGACGGCTTTGCGATATCGGCGATGTCGCCAACTACCGGAATATGGTCGCGATCATGCGGGACCGGATTCAGGATCTGAAAAACAAGGGACTGACAGTAGAGCAGGTGAAAGCCGCGAGGCCGACAATGGACTATGACGGACTGTACGGTTCGGACACGGGGCCATGGACAACTTCGATGTTTATCGAAGCGGCCTATAACACTCTGACTAAGAAATAACAGGAGACACGATGACTTGCAAATTGCCGCTTCTCGCTTTCGCGGGGATGCTTATTTTCGGCGCGGCGGCCTATGGCCACCACTCTCTGGCCGCGACCTATTATCCGGACAGAGAGGTCAAACTTCAGGGGACGATTATCGACTTCCTCTTTCGGAATCCACACTCGTTTCTGCAGATTGAGGCGAAGGATGACAAGGGAGTGATGCAGCGCTGGTCGATCGAGTGGCGGTCGTCCGGTCAACTGGGTCAGCAGGGGATCAAGAGGGACACGCTCAAGGTAGGCGATGTAGTGGACGTGACGATTAATCCGTCGCGCACGGTTGCGGATCACAGAGGCGCATTGAAGGCCCTGCATCGGAAATCGGACGGCTTCGGCTGGGGCAAAGAACCCGGAGATACGAGTGAATAGAAGGCTGGCTGCGATATTTTTCTCCGCGGCTTTTCTGGTGGCGACGGCTCTGGTGGCGACGGGCATGGCGCAGGTTCCGTTCAATCCATCGGCGGCTCCGCCCCGGCCTGCCGGCCGTGGCCGCGGGCCGGCGCTGAGTCCGCGGCAAGCCTCTCCCATCGATATGACGGGTTACTGGGTTTCGGTGGTGACGGAAGACTGGCGCTTCCGCATGGTGACGCCTCCCAAAGGGAACTATGGCGGCGTCCCGCTGAATGCCGCCGGGCGTAAGCTGGCCGAAACCTGGGACCCGGCGAAGGACGAGGCCGCAGGCAACCAGTGCCGGTCTTATGGCGCGGCGGGATTGATGAGGGTGCCCGGACGGCTGCATATCGGGTGGGATAACGACTCCACGATGCGGGTGGATACCGACGCGGGAACGCAGACCCGGCTGTTCCATTTCGGCGGCAAAGAGGGCCACGCATCGGAGGCGGTTGCGCCTTCCCTGCAGGGGTATTCGGTGGCCGTGTGGGAGCCCGCGGCGACGGGACGGGGCAAACCCAAAGCGGGCGATCTCAAAGTGACGACTACTCGTCTGCTGCCCGGGTATCTGCGCAAAAACGGCGTTCCCTACAGCGCGGACACGGTGCTCACGGAATACTACGACCGGATCAGCGCGCCGAACGGGGACGAATGGCTGGTGGTGTCGACGGAAGTGAACGATCCGGAGAATCTGAGCATGCCCTTCATTACCAGCACGCATTTCAAGAAAGAAGCGGACGGCAAAAAATGGATGCCTGGACCCTGCTCGGCAAGATAGGTCGGGTTCTTCCGGTCCGGGGCAGCTTCCCAATTAAGATTTGCCTGAGAATTTCATCCCTGAATCCTACCAACTAGTCAAGAAACACGAATGCTCCTCCCGGGGCGCTGCATTACCCTCCAAGGTGTATGCGCCCCGGATTCCAGCCCGCAATCTATTCGACTTTATCCGGGAACGAAAACACGGGATTGATATCCACCGGAATGTCTCCGGTCCTCGCAAGCGCTTTGGTCAGGTCTGGCGGCGTTGTGTCATATTTCCTGAACCATGCTTCGGCACGTCCGCGGTCTCCAGTTGCCTCGATTTCCAGCAACACTTTGGCGAGTTGTGCGAGTGTACCCGGCATCCGGGCGTAGTCGATGCCGTAGCGCCCATTGGCGAAGTTCAGAGCGTGGTTCTCCAACAGATAATTGAACTCCATCATTTCGGCGCGGCCATGGGCTTCACCGGTACCGAACCGCAGGGTGCGGAAAATGCCCGCCACATAGGATGCGTAGAATTCTTCGAGGCGGCCTTTCGGCATTGCGCCGCGATCCACCAGCCACTTCAGGCCGAACATCCCCACCACATCGGCCTTGGCTTCTTCGAGCCCGGAATAGGCGGGTCCGATGGCTTCCCGGATGTCCACCTGTTTGCCATTTTGGCGTGCGAAATCGGGGCCCAGTTCATGCGAAATCTCGTGCATCAGCGTTGCTGACAGATAGCCATCGGCCGACGCTTTGGCTGCCTGCGAGGGTTGCATGAGCAGGCGCGCGATGGGCAGGACCACGTAAGTAACGCGTGCGTCCATAAAGTTCTTGAAGAAGATTTTCTTCGTTCCTTTTTCCTGATGAATACGCGGATCGTTGGGGAGATTGTCGGCGACCGCCTGGTAGCCGTGGCGCAGGTCGCCTGCGCGGTAAGGCGCGTCCATCACCTCCATGGGCGTCAGATGACCCCGTTTGGAAGGACGCGCGGAGGCTTCCACGGGAAGGTCATCCTCGATATCCGGCACGTATTTTTGATATACCGCGAGACGGCGGCTTTCCTCTTCATTGCGGACGAGCACGGAGGCGCCAAACGAAGTCTTCACGCCCAGCAGGTCATCCAGATAGGTTTCGTATGGCGCGAAGATGACGTCGAATTTGGGATCTTTCAGCTCCAGCCAGGCTATGTCGCTCTTGTAGTAATCGCTCGTTAGAAGAGCGTCGGCGCGCAAACGGAGGAAGTTCGCGAACTGCGGGTCGGGGCTGAGCGCGGCGGCATCGCGCAAGGCCTGAGCCATGGGCACGAGCTGAGTTCTGTATTCCTCCCGATAGGGAGTGCCGGTAAGCCGGTTGTTCCGTAATTTGACAACGGTGTAAGGGTCGTAGACGGCGGCTTTGTCTTCGGGATGCTGTTTTACATACTGTTCGATGCGAGCGCGGGTCCAGCCCCTGGGATACAACTCGTGGCCGGGCGGCATTGGAGGGGCGCCCGCGAAGGGCTGATTCTCGTCGATCAGATCCCAGCGCCCGCCCATGATCATGAGGAGTGTCTTGAGCGAGGGGTCTTTGGTGGTTTTGTAGAGCGCCAGTCCACCGAGATCGCTTTGACGCCAGTACACGTCGTCGAGCAGGCGGCACGCTTCCACGAGTTTATCCACCATCTGACGTTCGCGGGCGGTCAGGCCGGCGGAGTGGAAGGGCATGTCGACGTTCTTCCACTTCGCGAGGCGCGCCGCGATATCGGGCGTCCGGGCGCCTGCCAGCGCGCAGCAGGAAACCAGGAGAAACAACGGTGTGCGGATCAGGCGCGCCCCCCTTCGAGACGGCCGATTCGGCGTCCGTGATCCGCCACATGGCCGGTCAGCCCCATCATCGCCTGGGTGAGGCGATCGAAGTTGAGCTGGGTGATTTCCCTGAATACGTCAACGTTCTTTGCCAGCGTATCCATCCGGGAGGCAAGAGCATCGAGACGCGTATCCAGCTTCGCCCCGTTCTCTGTCAATTCGCCAATCTGCCGGTCGTGAGATTCGATTGACTGCATCAAAAATTCGAGCCGTTCATCGATTGTCATATTCCAGTATTATCAGACTTCTTTATCGGACCCGCGGGCAAAATGGTCATAGCCAAGTGCCGCGAGCGGCTCGCCATCGAGGCGAACCTCGCCGGAGGTACCTTGAACGATCGTCCCGATGCGCGTCAGCGGCAAGCCCGCGAAATCCGCCGGAACCCGCGTGCCGCCGCGCACGGTGAAGAGCAACTCGTATTCTTCGCCTCCATGGAGCGACTGCTTCAGGGATGCGCCGCGGAATCGCGGAGGAGGCACGATATCCGCCGCGACGCCGGACGCGAGGCATAGCCGCCGCAGATCGAGCGAGAGGCCGTCACTGATGTCGATGGCCGCGGTGGCGAGCAGTTTTTCGCGCAGAAACGTACCCAGTGCCAGGCGCGGCTCGGGCCGGACGTGCCGCCGCCGGGCGTGGCCTTTATTCGTTTCGAGACCCAGCGCGGAGCCGCCGAGCGCACCGGATGTATAGAGGTCATGACCGGGCTTTGCGCCGCCGCGCCGCAGAGCCGTGCCGCGGGGAACCGCTCCGCAAACCGTCACATCGCAGGCTAGTGCGGGTCCATGGGAGAGATCGCCTCCGGCGAGAACGGTTCCCGTCGCCGCGGCGAGTTGCAGGATGCCATCGAAGAAACGATCGACCCATCCGGTATCCGCCCACTCCGGAACACACAGGGAGACGAGACAGAAGCGGGGCGCGCCACCCATGGCCGCGATATCGCTCAGGCTGCGCGCCAGCGCTTTCCGGCCGGCCTCCGCCGGCTTGTGAGTTTCACGCCTGAAATGGATGCTCTCGATGAACATGTCGGCGGTGAACAGTAGATCGTCGGCCGAGCCGCGGGGCCGGTAGATGGCGCAATCGTCACCGATGCCGAGGACGACCGGCGATCCGGCGGGGATCTTTGCCGCTTTCCGAAGGCGTTCGGTGATGACTCTTTCGTCGCTCAACCCGGAGTTTAGCACCGGATTACCTGATACCAGGGTTACCTGGCCGCGAACTCCCCGGCGGGTTCGTTTTTGCGTGCCCACCAGTGGTGCAGACGGTCGAAATAGAGATAAACCACCGGCGTAGTGTACAGGGTCAGCATCTGGCTTACAATCAGGCCGCCGATAATCGTGATCCCCAGCGGCCGCCGCAGTTCGGCGCCGGTGCCGGTACCGAGGGCGAGCGGCAACGCGCCCAGCATGGCCGCCATCGTGGTCATCAGGATGGGGCGCAAACGCAACATGCAGGCCTCATAGATGGAATCCCGCGAGTTTTTCCCTTCATCGCGCTCGGCGGCTATGGCGAAATCGATCATCATGATGGCATTCTTCTTGACGATTCCTATCAGGAGAATGATGCCGATCACGGCGATGATGGTCAGATCCGTGTGTGTAAGATAGAGCGCCAGCAACCCGCCGACGCCGGCCGAGGGGATAGTTGAGAGGATCGTGATCGGATGAATCAGGCTCTCATAGAGAATGCCGAGCACCAAATAGACCGTCATGAGGGCGGCGGCAATAAGTATCGGCTCGCTGCCGAGAGAATCCTGATAAGCCTGCGCGGTGCCCGCAAACAAGGTATGGATGGTTTTGGGAAGGCCGATTGTCCGGGCGGCCGACTGGATCTGGCTCACGGCGTCACCGAGCGAAGCGTTGGGCGCAAGGTTGAATGAGATGGTCACGGCGGGGAAGAGGCCCTGGTGAGTGACGGACAGGGGCGCCGTCTCCGGTTCATAGGCGGCTAAAGCACTCAAAGGGACCTGCCGGCCGCCTGGCGCGCTGACATAGACCTGCCGCAAAAACTGCGGATTCTGCCAGAACTGAGGCGCCGCCTCCATCACCACGTGGTACTGGTTCAGGGCGGTATACATGGTTGAGACCTGGCGCTGGCCAAACGCGTCGTAGAGCGTGTTGTCGATTAGTTGCGGCGCTATGTTGAAGCGGGCGGCGGTGGCTCTGTCATAGGTCACCATCGCCTGCAGACCCTGATTCTGCAAGTCGATATTCACGTCGGTGACGATGTGGATCGATTTCAGCTTCGCCAGCATTTTTGGCGCGTAAACGGTCAGGTCCGTCAGATTATCGCCCTGGAGGGTGAATTGATACTCGGCGCTGCTTTGCCTTCCGCCGATGCGGACATCCTGCGCGGCCTGCAGAAAAATACTGGCACCAGGCACTTTCGCGAGCTTTGGACGGAGGCGTGCGATGATTTGCTGGGCAGTGGCTTTCCTGTCGCTCAACGGCTTGAGGGAAACGAACATTCTCGCGGTGTTGGCGCCGCCCGTGAACCCCAGGGCGTCCGCGACGCCGGCATCCGCTTTGACGATGCCGATCGTCTTCAGCAGGATCTGATCCAGGGCCTGAAATGAAGTGTCCTGATCGGCCACCACGGAACCGTTGACGCGGCCGTTGTCCTGTTCCGGAAAGAAGCCCTTGGGCACGTGGATGAACAGATAGACAGTCAGGCCGATCGTAGCCAGCAGGATCGCAAGCGTGACGGAGGCATAATTCAGCACGGTGTTCAGCGTACGCCCATAGGTCTCGACGAGCCAGACAAAGAATCGTTCGCTGGTGCGATATAACCACCCGTGGCTCTGCTGCTCTTTCAGCAGGTGAGCACACATCATGGGTGTAGCGGTCAATGAAATAATCATCGAGACAAAAATCGCCACCGAAAGCGTTACGGCGAACTCACGGAACAGGCGGCCCACAATCCCACCCATCAGGAGCAACGGGATAAAGACGGCGATCAGCGAAAAACTGATGGTCATGACGGTGAAACCGATTTCTTTGGCGCCTTTCAGCGCGGCAGGGAAAGGTTTCATGCCTTTTTCGAGATAACGGGTGATGTTTTCGATGACGACAATGGCATCGTCGACGACAAATCCGGTTGAGATGGTCAGCGCCATCAGAGATAAGTTGTCGATGCTGTAGCCCAGCAGATACATGACGCCAAAAGTGCCGATCAGAGAGACGGGGACGGCCACGCTCGGGATGAAGGTGGTGCGTATGTCGCGCAGGAAGAAAAATACAACCAGGATGACGAGCACTACCGAGATCAGAAGCGTCAGTTCGACGTCATTCACGGAAGCGCGAATGGTGACGGTCTGATCCATCGCCACCGTCAGCTTGATGGCGTGCGGAATAGCCGATTCGAGTTGCGGGAGCGCGGCGCGGACGCGGTCGACCGTCTGAATGATATTCGCCCCCGGTTGACGGAACACGATGACCAGCACGGCGGGCTGGCTGTCGAGATATCCAGCCTGGCGGATATCTTCCACTGAATCGACTGCCTGGCCGACATCGCTGACTCGAACGGCGACTCCATTGCGGTAGGCGATGACCAGAGGCTCGTAGTCCGCGGCCTTCAGCAGTTGATCGTTGGCACCCACTTCCCACATGTTGGGGCCGTCGATGAAATGTCCTTTGGGTACGTTGGCGTTGGCGGAGCCGAGCACGGTTCGAACCGACTCGAAGCTGATGCCGTACTTGTTGAGCACGGTCGGGTTGAGTTCGATTCTGACGCCGGGAAGCGCGCTTCCGCCGACGGTCACCTGGCCGACGCCCGCGATCTGGGAAAGCTTCTGAGCCATGAGGGTGGAAGCGGCGTCGTACATCTGACCTTTAGTGAGAACTTTCGAGGTCAGGCCGACGATGAAGATGGGTGAATCGGCGGGATTGACTTTGCGATATCCGGGGTTGCCGGGCAGATTCGTGGGCAGGTATCCGCGGGCCGCGTTGATGGCGGCTTCCACGTCGCGCGCGGCGGCGTCAATGTTGCGATCCAGACTGAACTGGAGCGTGACATTGGATGAGCCAAGGCTGCTTGACGAGGTCATCTCGCTGACGGCGGCGATGTGCGCGAACTGCCTTTCGAGCGGAGTGGCAACGGACGACGCCATGGTTTCCGGGCTGGCGCCGGGCAGCCCGGCCGAGACGGAGATGGTTGGAAAATCGACCTGAGGAAGAGGAGAAACCGGGAGTAACCGGAAAGCGACCGCTCCGGCGAGCGCGATGGCGACAGTGAGGAGCGTCGTCGCGATCGGTCTGCGAATGAATGTTTCAGAGATATTCATGCATTCCCGGCGCCGTGCTCAGGCATGGCTGAACTCAGGCCTGGGTTTGGGTTCAGGGGCATGCGAGAAGCGGGTCGCGAGCCTGTCGAAGAACAGATAGATCACCGGCGTCGTATAGAGTGTCAGCAACTGACTGAGGATCAACCCGCCCACAATCGTTATGCCCAGGGGCCTGCGCAATTCGGACCCCGTCCCGGTACCGAGCGCGAGCGGCAGGCCACCCAGCAGCGCGGCCATGGTCGTCATCATGATCGGGCGAAAGCGAAGCAGCGATGCCTGATAAATCGAATCGATCGGCGACATATGCTCCACGCGCTCGGCCTCCAGCGCGAAATCGATCATCATGATGGCGTTCTTCTTGACGATTCCTATAAGCAGCACAATGCCAATCAGCGCAATGACGCTGAAGTCGTTCCCGGTGATGTAGAGCGCCAGCAGGGCGCCTACTCCGGCGGAAGGGAGGCTCGAAAGGATCGTGATCGGATGAATATAACTTTCATACAGCACGCCCAGCACAAGATAAACCGTTACCAGAGCCGCCAGAATCAACATGGGCTCATTCGTGAGCGAGTTGGAGAATGCCGCGGCGGTGCCCTGGAACGCGCCCTGAATGCTGACCGGCATCCCGAGGCTGTCCTTTACCTTGTTTACCGCATCGATCGCATCGCCAAGAGAAGCGTTGGGCGCCAGATTGAACGAGAGCGTAATTACCGGGAACTGTCCCTGATGATTGATCGCGATGGGAACCGATGTGGTCTGAAGTTGGGTGAAGGCGCTGAGCGGGACCTGTCCGCCGTTGGGAAAGGTGGTTGTCGATTGCGGGGGACCCGATCGCAGGGGAGATGGGGGCGCGGTTGCCGAAGTGCCGCCGGCGACGGTGCCAGAAGTGGGTGCGGTGCTCGAGGGCCCGAACGAAGCGGTTGCCGCGGATCCTCCCGATACCAATCCCCCGGATCCGCCCGTCATCCCGGAACGGATATAAAGGTCGTTCAGGTTGAGCGGTCTCTGGCCGAAATTCGGCGCCACTTCGAGGATCACGTGATACTGATTCAGCTGAGTGAACATGGTGGACACCTCGCGCTGACCGTAGGCATCGTAAAGGGTCTGATCGATGGTGGATGCGGAGATGCCGAGGCGGGATGCGGTGGCACGATCGAAGACCAGCTTCGCCTGAACCCCCTGGGTCTGCTGGTCGCTCGCCACGTCGCTCAACTGGGGCAGTTGCCGCAATTTCGCCAGCATTCGGGGCGCCCAGGAATTGAGTTCGTCGGCGCTCGGATCTTCGAGGGTGTACTGGAATTCGGTGCGGCTGACGCGGTCGTCGACGCTCAGATCCTGCACGGGCTGCATGTAGAGCGTGATGCCGGATACTTTCGCGAGCCCCTGCTGCAGACGGCGGATGACGGCGGTCGCGTTGATTTTCCGCTGCGCCAGCGGTTTGAGGTTGATCTGAATCCGCCCGCTGTTCAGTGTCGTGTTCGTGCCGTCGATACCGATGAAAGAAGACAGGCTCTCGACAGCCGGGTCCTTCAAAATCGCGGCGGTGACGTTTTGCTGCAGGCGCGACATTTCGCTGAATGAAACGGACTCCGAAGCTTCGGTTACGCCCTGAATGACGCCTGTGTCCTGAATGGGAAAGAAGCCTTTCGGAATCTCATAGAAGAGAACGACCGTGAGGAGCAAAGTGCCGACCGCGACCAGCAGCGTGATCGTCTGGAAGCGCAGAACGAACCTCAGAGTCCGGCCATAGAACCCGATCACCTTATTAAAGGCATTCTCCGACGCGCGGAAAAGACGGCCCTGCGAAGACTCGGAGGTATGTTTCAGCAGCCGGGAAGCCATCATGGGCGTCAACGTAAGCGAGACGATGGCGGACATGAGGATGGTCACGCTTAACGTGACGGCGAACTCACGGAACAGCCTGCCCACGATGTCTCCCATGAACAGCAGGGGAATCAGCACGGCAATCAGCGAGATGGTCAGCGAAATGATGGTGAACCCGATCTGCTCGGCGCCCTTCAGCGCGGCCTGCATCGGGTTCTCGCCCTGCTCGATATAACGGGCGATGTTCTCGATCATTACGATCGCGTCATCCACCACGAAGCCTGTCGAGATGGTCAGAGCCATCAGAGTCAGGTTGTTCAGGCTGTATCCCAGCAGATACATCACGCCGAACGTTCCCACCAGAGACAGTGGAACCGCGACGCTCGGAATAATGGTGGCGGAAACGCTGCGCAGAAAAAGGAAAATTACCATCACGACGAGCGCGATGGTAAGCATCAGGGAGAATTCCACGTCCTTGACGGAAGCCCGGATGGTGGTCGTCATATCGGTCAGGGTGCTGACATGGACCGACACGGGAAGACTGCTGGTGAGCTGCGGCAGCAGCTGCTGAATCTGATTCACCACCGCGATGGTGTTCGCGCCGGGTTGCCGCTGGATGTTCACGATTACGGCTGGAACCTTGTTCATCCAGGCGGCCTGGCGCTGGTTCTCGATGGAGTCCTGAACGGTGGCGACGTCGGTCAGTTTTACCGGAGCGCCGTTCTTGTAAGCGACTACGAGCCCGGCATAATCCCCGCTCGAAAGTAACTGGTCGTTGGCGCCAATCTGATAGGACTGACGCGGCCCGTCGAAGTTCCCCTTGGCCTGGTTCACGTTGGCCGCAACCAGAGCCGTGCGCAGGTCCTCCAGATTCATGCCGTAGGATGCCAGTTGCGTCGGATTGGCCTGAATACGGACCGCAGGCTTCTGGCCTCCGCTGATACTTACCAGGCCGACGCCAGGCAACTGGGAGATTTTGGGCGCAAGCCTCGTGTCGGCGAGGTCTTCCACCTGAGAGAGCGGAATGTCCTTCGAAGTGAGTGCCAGTGTCAGGATGGGCGCGTCGGCAGGGTTGGTTTTGCTGTAGATCGGGGGAGTCGGCAGGTCGGCCGGGAGATAAGTGCCCGAAGCGTTGATCGATTGCTGCACTTCCTGCTCGGCAACGTCGATATCCAGAGTCAGATTGAACTGCAGCGTGATCACCGAGCTGCCCTCCGAACTGATGGAGGTCATTTGCTGCAGCCCGGGCACCTGGCCGAACTGGCGCTCGAGCGGAGCGGTGACGGAGGAAGCCATGACGTCCGGGCTGGCGCCCGGGTAGAACGTCACGATCTGGATAATCGGATAGTCAACCTCCGGCAGAGCGGACACGGGCAATTGCCGGTAAGCGACAATTCCGGCGAGCATAATACCCACCATCAGCAGCGACGTGGCGACGGGCCGCAGTATGAAAGTGCGTGACGGGCTCATTTGGCCGCGGTAACCGCCGGCGCCGCTGCTTTGGGTGCTGCCGGCGGCATTGCCTGCATTGTGGCGGAGACTTTACTGCCCTCCTGCAATTTGTCGACGCCGGTCATGACGACCTTATCGCCCGGCGAAAGCCCGGAAGTGATTTCGGACCGGTCGCCCTCCGTCGTTCCAACGTTGATATTGCGGACGGTCACGGTGTTATCCGGCTGGATCAGGTAAACGTATGTGTCGCTGGTGTTGCGCTGGATGGCAGCGGATGGCAGCAGCGTCACGCCCGTCTTTTCCTGCTGCAGCAGCCGCGCATTCACAAACTGATTCGGGAACAGCGTCCGGTTCTCGTTATCGAATGTCGCGCGAAGCTTCAGCGTGCCCGTGGTCTGGTCGATCAGATTATCGATCGTCGAAAGGGTTCCCGACGCCAGTTTGTGGGTGAGTTCACGGTCCCAGGCGTCAACCGGCAATTTCTGGCCCGCATGAAATTTCTGGAGCACCGCCGGCAGTTGATCTTCCGAGATGGTGAAAATAACGCTGATCGGCTGGATCTGAGTGACCACGATCATCCCGTTCGAGTCGCTGGCATGCACGATGTTGCCCGGGTCGACCAGGCGCAAACCCACCATGCCCGTAAGGGGTGAAGCGATGTGGCAGTAGACTACATTGAGCTTCGCGGCATCGAGCAGACCCTGATCGTTTACTACGGTCCCTTCGTACTGCGTGACGAGGGCGCGCTGCGTGGTGAGTTGCTGTTCCGGAATGGCATCCTGCGTCAGCAGTGTTTGATAACGAGTGACGTCCACGCGCGCATTGGCGAGCAGCGCCTGGTCGCGTACCAGTTGCCCCTGTGCCTGTAGTACTACTGCCTGGTAAGGCCGCGGGTCGATGTCGATCAGCGGCTCGCCTTGCTTCACCAGGTCGCCCTCCTTGAAATGAACGCTCATCAGTTGTCCGTCCACGCGGCTCTTGACAGTGACGGTGTAGATAGGCGTGATTGCCCCGAGACCGGTGACATAGACTCCGATATTGCCTGTCTCCGCTTGCGCGGCGATCACGGGAGTCACGGCGCCCGTGCCATTTTTGCCGCCTTTCGCGCTTCCCGCTTTGGCTGCCGCGGTGGAATTTCCACCTCCGCGAAAAAAGAACAGGAGGACTCCAATTGCCAGCAACGCCAGAATCAGCAAATAAAGCCATCGCCCGCGGCGAGGCGCCGGCTTCTTTGCGACGGCTAGCTCGGTTGGGTGCTCCGGCGTGCTTCCGGGAGGCGGCGGCAGGAGCCCCTGGGGGTGCTCGGGAGCTAAGATCTCGGGGGTGGGGTTGCTCATTCGTTCCGCGTGACCCAAAAATATGCAACCCGAGGGCCGTTCCCTGGATCGCCGGCACGTGTCGATTCGGCGCGATGGGTCAGGCCGGAGTTACCGGGCCTCTGTACGGTTCTTCACTCCACCCGATGGTGCTACTGGACCGGCAGATTCGGCTCCAGATAAAGCTTCACGCGGTTGCTCTCTTCCCCGTTCATCACAATCCGGAACTCGTTCGCGCCGCGATTCACGATTGCCGGGATCCGGAACTCCACCACGTAGTAACCGACATAACCGGGGGCGAGCACGGCGCGCGTCACCTCCACCTGGCGGCCATCCAGAAACGCCGCCACGCTGGCCGTAACGGCTGGCGGTGCGTCGAGAGGCGCGGGAACGCCAGTGGGCCATTCCGGAGTGACCTTCCCGAGCCCGGTAGCTAGAATCTGCACGGTCGAACCCGCAAAAACGGCAACTTTCGGGTCTACCACCAGTCCACTCGCCGCGTCGAGGAGCAGAGGCGAGCCATCCCCGTCCACAAAGATTGCAGGCGCGGTTTCTTTGACGGTCAGCGGCACGGTCCAGCGGTCGTTCACCCCTTCAAGCGCAAGCGAAAAGGTGCCGGGAGAGGCTTCAAACGGCACCTGCAATTGCGAACTCTGGTCGGACGCAGCCAGCACGGGGTAAGAAAGGCCCTGGTTTCGCACCATCCGGACACTGGCGCCCATCACGCTGATAAGAGAACCGGGCGCGGCCGCGCGATCCGTCAGATCCGCGCCACTGACGATCCGCACGTTGCGCGCGCGATACGGCGCGGGCGATTCGAACACCCCATAGCCATCGAGCGCAATCGTCACGGTGTTATCCTGGCTCAGCGCTACATCCCAGGCTGGCGCGGCGGGCAGATCGCGCGCAATGGATATCCAGTTAGCCGCCGCCGCCCCCGCGTCGTTCAGAGACAAATTGCCGGCAAAAACACCGCCATCCGTCGCGAGGTAAACGACGCCGGCCGCGCGATCGGCCGCAATCCCGTGAATCGTTCCCGGGGGGAGCTCGCCCGTAACCTCGTCCCAGAACAACCCGCCGTTCACCGTTCGAAACAGGCGCGATCCGGCGGCGGCGAGCGCGGCATCGGGCCGCTCGGCATCCACCCAGATCCGCGCGATGCCTGCTTCCGCGACATGCGCGGCTTCGTTCCAGGTGGCACCGTTATCGCGCGAAACCAGCAATTGCCCGCCGGAGGTTCCGGCGTATACAACAAGCCCGGCCTGAGCCGCGGCGCTCAGGTCCGCGTGCAGCGTTCCGGCCAGGCGGGCGCGCAACGCCACTTCCGGATCGGTGGCTGTCACCGGCGTCCAGGCACCCGCGTTGTCATCCATCACCGTGCCGTCCGCAAGCTCCACGATGCGGCGGCCGATGAGTTTTCGCACCGCCAGATTGGGCAAATCTTCGTTCAGGCCGTGCCAGGAGAGCCCACCGTCCAGGGAACGCCAGACGCCGAAGCGGTTGGCGGTAACAATCTCCTGAGGGTCGGAAGGGGAGACCGCGAGCGCGTTGAAGCCGGGTCCGATGACGGAACGGTCGTTATATCCGGTCAGATTCAGCCAGGTGCGCCCGTTGTCGTCGGAAGCGTAGAGATTCGAAGCCCCGGCCGCATAGATTCGCGTCCCCGCGACCTGAACTTTCGCGCCGGTCTCGGGCAGCGTGACAGTGGAACCGGGGCCTGTATTCGCGCGTTGCGCCGCCGTATTCGTGTTCAACCGCCAGTGAATGAAATCGCCGGTTTCGAAGATTCTTCCGGATCCGGTCCGGACGAACAGTCCGCTGGCACCGGGCGCATACCAGATGGCTGTCACGGGACCTGTAGCCGGTCCCGCCAGGCCTGCATTGATGGTGGTTCCGGCGATTCGCCGCCACTGCATCGTTTGATTTTGGGGCGCATCCTGGGCTGAAGGCACCTGGGCCGGAGACAGCACCGCGAACGCTATGAAAACGCCTATGGAAAAGAACCCATGGCAGAAGTGGCGCGCATTTACTGTCCGAAAATGCACACCTGTATCCCGAAGACACATGGACGTGTCTCAATTCTACCCCACGGGGCAATCGTTCTACTTGTGAAACTGCTGATTCCGCGTAAGTTGCTCATTAAGATACGTTGGCTTTCGAGGTTCCCATGCAACTTCAGTGCTATTCTGGTGCTGTTTCGTGTCATACGTGCGCCAACACACACGTTTTCCGGTTATGCTGGCGGCGATGTTGCTCGTCACCAGCTTATGCGTGCGCGCTCAAACTCAGGCGCCGGAGCTTGGCGGTGCCGCCAGACTGCTCTCGTTCACAGGTCAGATTTCCGTCATGCGGGATACCACCGCGTGGGCTCTGAATGCCGGGGATCTGGTTCAGCCGGAACAGGTTATCGTGACTGGCCCTGACGGTTACGGAATGTTTCAGGTAGCCGACGGGAGCAAGTTCGAAGTGTTCCCGAAATCGCACGTCGTCTTCCGCGCCAACCGCGGCGATTGGAAGGATCTTCTCGAAGTCTGGCTGGGCAAGGTCAGAGTTCAGATCGAACATGCGGGCGGGTTGCCGAATCACAATAAAGTGCGGACTCCGACGGCCGTCATCTCCGTCCGCGGCACCATCTTCGATGTCGAAGTGGAAGACGAGGATGCCACGACACTGGTGCTCGATGAAGAAGGCGAAGTGGAAGTGCGCCATCTGCTGAAAGTGGGCGATGCGAGAACACTCGGGCCGGGCGAATGGGTGCGCGTCTATAAGAATGAGCCTCTGGCGCGCAAGATGATCGACAAGGGCGGATTGCTGAAGGGCGCGCTCCGGGCGGCATCCGATGCGTTCTATCAGGCCGCGCTTAATGCAGCGCGCGGCGCTCCCTCAATCGCACGCGGCGGCGGCGCGGCAACCGGGGTCGGCTCTCCGGCCGACCAGAAAAACGGCAATCCGCCGCCACCGCCTCCTCCTCCACCGCCGCCCGCGCCTCCCGCGCAGTAGGGTTCATTGCCGGAGAGGACTTGCGCACGGGCCTGCTCCGGTGAGAGCCTTGGAAGAAATGCGATTCCTTTTCGCGGCGCTCGTTTGTTCCTGCGCGTGGTCCTGCGCGGCTTTCCAGCAGCAGCCTGCCGCCGCGGCAACTCCGCGGATGTCAGATCCCGAGATTCTGGATATCTTCGCCGGAATCTCGAAGCACGCGGCGCGCATTGAGCCCATGCTCCAGCAGATCCACCCGGCGGAGTGGGTGGCGAAAGGCGCGCCTGAAACGTACGTCACGCAGTGGCAATCGGCACTCGAACAGCTTCAGGCGATCCGGAACGACATGTCCGCGCTGACACAGCATCCGGACCGGATGCAGGACTGCATGAAAGCCCTTTTCCGCGTCCAGGCATCGCAGAAAGCACTGCTTTCCCTGATGGGAGGTTTGCGCCGCTATCAGAATCCGGCACTGGCCGAACTCATCGAGTCGGTCTCGGCGGAGGACCAGGGCGACCTCGACCGGTTGCAGCAATATCTGCTCGAACTGGCCGGCGAAAAGGAGCAGCAGTACGCCCTGGTAGACCGCGAAGCCCAACGATGCCGGTCCACGCTCGCGGGCCAGCCCGCCACTCCGAAAACGAACCGCCGCACGCAATAGCCATTAACCTTTTATTTTTATGCCCATTACAATGTCATTTTTCTGTAGCATCTGCGAGACGCAATCCACAGGCATCTGCGCGAAGTGCACGAAGGATACGTGCGCGAATCATCTTTGCGAAAAGTGCGGCGCCTGCAGCGATTGCTGCGATTGCGAGATTCGTCTCGAACCGGAGGAATCGGACCGGCACGCGGGGCCGCACGATCCGGAGCCGCACCCCCATCCGATGCCCGATCCGGACCCCGCTCCCGAGCCGGAGCCGATTCCGGCAGAGGGATTCCCGGCTTCCTGAAGCCAGAAACTCACGGGCTGACCGGCCCATTGTCGCCGGTCTCGCACAGTGATAAGCTTTGTGGCGACTTTCAAAACGAATCGATGTCACAGCGCTTCCCGCACCTCACTCTCGCGTTAGCCCTAACGTCCCTCATTCCGGCGTTCGGTCAGACCGCCGCTCCACGAATTCCGCGTGCCACGGACGGCAAGCCCAACCTGACCGGCCTCTGGCAGACGCTCAGCACCGCCGACTGGGACATTCAGGATCATGCTTCCCAGGCCGGGCCGTTTTTCCAGTTGGGCGCGATCGGAGCCGAGCCTCCCGGGCTGGGGATCGTCGAAGGTAACCAGATCCCTTATCTCCCTGAAGCTCTCGCCACGAAGAAGCAGAACTATGCGGACCGGTACAAGCTCGACCCTGTTATCAAGTGCTATATGCCCGGTGTGCCCCGCGCCACTTATGTGCCATTTCCGTTCGAGATTATCCAGTCGCAGAAGAACATTTTAATCGCTTACGAATTCGCGTCCACCAATCGTCTGATCAATATGGGTAAGCCGGAGGAGGCTGCCACCGATACCTGGATGGGAACGTCCAACGGGCACTGGGAAGGCGACACGCTTGTGGTGGATGTCACGGGCTTCAATGGAATGGCATGGTTCGACAGAGCCGGCAATTTCGCGAGCGACAGCTTGCACGTAGTGGAACGCTACTCGCTGCTGGACGCCGATACCCTGACCTACGAAGCCACCATTACGGACCCGAAGACTTTCAGGCCG
>Ga0207933_1000430_pt1 | contig 41680 bp, 36 predicted proteins | sample NGESurdeep092012_4_FD_184488 | JGI IMG/M metagenome (GOLD analysis project Ga0207933, IMG submission 184488) | Arctic peat soil microbial communities from Barrow, Alaska - NGEE Surface sample F53-3 deep-092012 (SPAdes) | ecosystem: Environmental > Terrestrial > Soil > Wetlands > Peat ... | reverse complement strand
TCCAGCAGGCGCGCGATCTCGGCTGGGGCTATTTCGAAAAGCTCGCCAAGCAGAATATCATGCAGGTGCAGTCGTCGGCCGATCCGCCGAAGCGCCTCGCGCTCGGCGAACGCGCCGTGATGGCGGACGGCAACGAGTACAATATTTTCCAGATCAAGGAAAAGAACGGCCCGGTGGCACCGGTCTACGCCACCGAAGGTTCACCGCTGATCGTCGGGCCGACCGGCATGTTCAAGGCCGCGCCCAATCCGAACGCCGCCAAGCTGTTCTGCAATTACAGCTACACGCCGGAGTGCCAGCAGCTCATCATCGACATCGGCGGCCTGCGCTCGATGCATCCGCAGACCAAGGAAAAAGCCGGCCGGCGGCCGTTCAAGGACATCAAGGCGATGAAGGACGATCCCGCCGGCGTCGAGAAATCGGCCGACGAGATCAAGCAGCATTACGTCAAGCTGTTCCACGTGTGATTTCACCCCCGTCGTGCCCGGCTGTCCTTCGGACGGCTAGGGCCGGGCCTGACGGTAGCGGGAGATGACGACCATGAAAAAGCGAACCTTCAACCGGCGCGATGTTCTCAAAGGCGCGAGCGCGCTCGCGGCCGGCGCCGTATTTGCCCAGCCCGCCCGCGCCGCGGCGCCGGCGGCGGAGGCGATTACGCCGGCTTTGATCGAGGCGGCGAAAAAGGAAGGCAAACTGGTCTTCTATACGGCGATGGATCTGCAATTCGCGGAAAAGCTCGGCAAGACCTTCGAGGCGAAATTCCCCGGCATCGCGGTGCGGGTGGAGCGCTCCGGCGCCGAGCGGGTGTTCACCCGCATCGGCCAGGAATATTCCTCCAATATTCACGCCGTCGACGTGGTCAACACCGCCGATCAGGCGCACTGCATCGTCTGGAAGCAGAACGGCTGGCTTGAGCCTTACCTGCCGCAGGAAGTCGCGCAGCATTTCGACAAGGACTACTACGACCCCGACGGCTTTAGCATCACCACGCGCATCCTGGTGTCGCCGTTCGGCATCAACACCAATCTGGTGAAGATGGAAGACGCGCCGAAGAGCTTTGCCGATCTGCTCGACCCGAAGTGGAAAGGCAAGATGGTCAAGGCGCATCCGGCCTATAGCGGCACCATCATGAACGCGACCTTCGAGATCGCGCGCGATCTCGGTTGGGGTTATCTCGAGAAGCTCGCCAAGCAAGATATCATGCAGGTGCAATCGGCGACCGACACGCCCAAGCGCATTGTGCTGGGCGAGCGCGCCATCATGATCGATGGCGCCGGCTATCTGGTGATCCGCGACAAGGAGGCCGGCAAGCCGGTCGATGTCATTTATCCGACCGAGGGCACGCCGCTCGCCACCGGACCGAGCGCGGTATTCAAGGCCGCGCCCAATCCGAACGCCGCGCGTCTGTTCCAGAACTGGATGCACGGCCGCGAGGGGCAGCAATTGCTGGTCGACGTCGCCCGCCAATATGCGCCGCACAAGCAGACCGTGGAGAAACCCGGCGTGCGGAAGCTCGCCGACATCAAGCTGATGAAGGAAGATCCGCAGGGCGTGCACGCGCAGGCGGACGTGGTGAAGAAGAGATACGCGGAAATTTTTAAGGTGTGATGGTGCGGGCAAAAAGCAGAGTGTCAAACGGCCTCATCCTGAGGAGCATCGCCATAGCAGGCGCAGCCTGCGTAAACTTGGCTGCGATGCGATGCGTCTCGAAGGACGAGGCCGCCCCATCCTTCGAGACGCGGGCTTCGCCCGCTCCTCAGGATGAGGCGGATAAATGACACTCGCACTCCCCGCCACACCCGCGCGCCGCTACGGAATCGATTTCTCGAAACCTGTACTCTACGCCTTCGCCGCCATCCTGATCATCCTGATCGTGCTGCCGTTGTCGTGGCTCCTGGTCTACAGCCTGACCGACGCCAAAGGCGCGCCCACGCTCGCCAACTTCGTCCGGCTGTTCAGCGAAAGTTCGTTTCTCGATCCGCTGGAAACCACCTTCATCATCGCGCTCTGCTCGGCGTTTTTCTGCTGCATGGTGGCCGCGCCGATGGGCTGGCTGGTGGCGCGCACCGATTTGCCGTTCTCCGGCGTGATCCGCGCGCTGGTGACGGCCTCGTTCGTGACGCCGCCGTTCCTCGGCGCGATCGCGTGGGAATTGCTGGCGGCGCCGAACAGCGGCTTGCTCAATAAAATATTCCGCGCCGTCACCGGCGCCGAGCAGGACGTGCACCTGTTCAATATCTATACGCTGCCCGGCATCATTTTCGTGATCTCTTGCTACACCTTCCCTTACGTCTTCGTGCTGGTCGCCAATTCGCTCGACCGCACGCCGGGCGAACTGGAAGACGCGTCCTCCATCCTCGGCGGTGGGCGCTGGGTGACGGCGCGCCGCATCACCATCCCGCTGGTGCTGCCGGCCTTGCTCGCCGGCGCGCTGGTCGCCTTCCTGCAAGCGATGACGCTGTTCGGTTCGCCGGCCATCCTGGCGCTGCCAGCGGGCTTCCACACCATGACCACGAAAATCTGGAGCCTGTTCCAGTATCCGCCCAAGCCGGAGCTCGCCGCCGCCGCCTCGCTGCCGCTTCTTGTGCTCACCGTCATCTTGCTGCGCGCCGAGCACATGATTCTCGGCCGGCGCGGCTATTCGGTGGTCGGAGGCAAATACGGCGCGCCGCGGCTGATCCCGCTCGCCCGCATGCGCTGGGTCGCTTTCGGTCTTTGCCTCACCGTGCTGATGCTGCCGGTGTTCCTGCCTTATATGGCGCTCTTGAACGCCGCCTTCTCGCCGGTCGCTACCACGTTTCTCACCTGGCATAACGCGACCATGCATAACGTCGAGTTCGTGCTGTTCGAGTTGTCGGCGGCTTCGCTCGCGCTCAAGAACACGGTAATCCTCGGTGCATCGGCCGCCACCTGCGGCACCGCCATCGCCGTCGTCATCGCCTATATCACCGCCCGCCAGGCGGTGAAGGGCCATCGCATACTCGGTTTTCTCGCCACCGCGCCGATCGCCATTCCCGGCATCGTGCTCGGCGTTGGGCTGTTCCTGAGTTATACGCGGCCGCCCTTCGTGCTTTACGGCACGCTGTGGATATTGCTGATCGCCTTCGTCACCATCGCACTGCCGACGGCCTACCAGCAACTGCAAGCCGCCTTCCGCACCATCCATCCGGAACTCGAAGACGCCAGCCGCATTCTCGGCGCGACGCGCCTGAAATCGCTCTGGCAAATCACGGCGCCCTTGATCCGCACCGGCGTGATCGCGACCTGGTGCTTTATCTTCGTCGGCGTCATGCGCGAATTGTCGGCGGCGATCATCCTATTCACTTCGGAAACGAAGGTGATTTCGGTGCTGATTTATGACCTCAACGAAAGCGGCGACCTCGGCGCCATTTCGGTGATCGGCATCGGCATGCTGATCATCACTTTCGCGGTGGTGATCACGGTGAACCGCATCCCCGGTTTCGGTGCTATTCGTTTGCGTTCGAGCTAAAAAATCATGGACGCCAAACTTCCCGTCATTTCGGTCGCGCAGGATTTGGCCGCGCGCATCGCAGCGGTCTCGTCGGAGACCTTGCCGGTAGACGTGCGCACAAAGTGCGAGGACCTGGCTGTAGACGTGATCGGGCTTTGCGTCACCGCGCGCAACGAGGACTATATCAAGTCGGCACTCGCCGGTTGCGACGACGAAGGCCCCTGCACGGCCATCGGCCACGAACGCACGCTGACCTCGGCCAGCGCCGCCTTCATCAACGGCACGGCCGCGCATGGCGAGGATTTCGACGACACTTTCGAAGGCGGGCCGGTGCATGCCGGCGCGGTGATCGTTCCGGCGGTGCTGGCGGCCTGCGAGCGGCACGATCTCGACGGGCCGTCGGCGCTGCTCGGCATCGCGGTCGGCACCGAAGTCATGTGCCGGCTATCGACCGTGGTGCCGAAGGCGGCGCACAAAGCCGGCTTTCATCCGACCGCGATTTACGGAACGATTGGCGCTGCGGCCGGCGTCGGTGCGGCGCTCGGCCTGGCGCCGAAGCAGATGGTCGACGCGCTCGGCATTGCCGGCAGCTTCGCCTCCGGCATCATCGAATATCTGGCCGAGGGCGCCTGGACCAAGCGCCTGCATCCGGGCTGGGCGGCGCAATCCGGCATTCGCGCGGCGCTGCTGGCGCGCGGCGGCTTCTACGGACCGCGCACGGTGTTCGAAGGCGTGCACGGGCTGTTCCACGGCTTCGCGCATACGACGCAAGGCAACTACGGCGCGCTCACCGAAACTTTCGGCACCGAATGGGTGGCCGAAACGCTCGCCTTCAAACCCTACCCATGCGGCACCATGGCGCATCCCTACATCGATTGCGCCAAGCGGCTGGCCACGCGCGGCATCAAGGCGACCGACATCAAGGAGATGATCTGCGAGGTGGCGGAAGGCACTGTGCACCGCCTGTGGGAACCGCTGGCGGTGAAGCAGCGCCCGCCCAATGGTTACGCCGCCAAATTCGCGACGCCCTATATTCTCGCCAACGGTTTCGTGAAAGGCGGCGTCGGGCTCGGCGACTTTACCCAAGAGGCGGTGCAGGACAAAGACGTGCTCGCGCTCGCCGCCAAAGTGCGCTACGTCATCGACCCGGATAACCCTTACCCGAATAATTTCACCGGCCACATTCGCGCCGTGCTCAATGACGGCAGCGTGGTGGAAGAGCGGCAGCCGCATTTCCGCGGTGGCGCGCATGAGCCGCTGACACGCGCCGACTTGGTCGAGAAATTCACGCTCAACGCCCGCCACGGCGGTTGGGAGGATGCCCGCGCGGGCGCGGCGCTGAAAATGCTGGCCACTTTATATAACGGCAAGCTCGACCTTGCTACGTTACGAGGATAAACAATCGCAATGCCTGACAATAAAGACCTCGCCGGCCAAACCGCCATCGTCACCGGCGCCGGGCGCAATATCGGCCGTGCCATCGCGCTGCATTTGGCACGCGCCGGCGCGTCGGTGGTGGTCAACGCGCGCTCTAACAAAGACGAAGCCGACGGCGTCGTGGGCGAGATTGAAGCGCTAGGCGGTAAGGCGGTCGCCGTCATCGGCGATGTCGCCGATCCAACGACGGCGCTGGCGTTGGCCGCCGCCGCGCTGAAAAATTTCGGTCGCATTGATATTCTGATCAACAACGCGGCGCTTCGGCGCGAAAAGCCGATCGATGAGATGACCTATGCCGACTGGCGCGAGGTAATGAGCGCGACGCTCGATTCCGCCTTTCACGGCGCCACCGCCTGCATTCCAGCGATGAAGAAAAACGGCGGCACCATCATCAACATGGGCGGCATGAGCGCGCATATTGGTTCGGCGCATCGCGCCCATGTGATGACCGCCAAGCTGGGCCTGGTCGGCTTTTCGCGCGGCCTGGCGCACGATCTCGCCGCCGACAAGATCACCGCCAATTGCGTGGTGCCGGGCGCCATCGACACCACGCGCCCCGGCACGTCGCCCAAGCCCGCGCATCATCTCACCCACGGCACCATCACCGGCGAACGCGCCAAGCCGGACGATGTCGCCGCGATGGTCTGTTTTCTGTGCGGGCCGGGCGGCCGCAACGTCACCGGGCAGACGCTGCATGTGAATGCGGGCGCGTATTTAGGGACGTAATTTTTTTGTCAAGCCCGGTGACGACAAGCTGGCGCGAAAGTGCTAATCCGGCGCCAACGAAATTCCCGGGTCCAGTGAGGAAGCGCATGTACACCGATCTCAAGCTTTACATCGATGGCAAATGGATCAACGGCGAAGGCCGCAAGGGCGAGGACGTCATCAATCCGGCGACCGGCAAGGTTCTGGCCCATCTGCCGCACGCCTCGAAAGCCGACCTCGACGAAGCGCTCGCCGCCGCCAACAAGGCATTTCCGCTCTGGAAGGCGACCTCGGCTTATGACCGCGGCAAAATCATGCGCAAGGCCGCCGACCTGCTGCGCGAACGCCACGATCACGTGTCGAAAGTGCAGACGCAGGAGCAGGGCAAGCCCTACGTCGAATCGCGCGGCGAGGTTCTGACTTCCGCCGACATCATCGACTGGTACGCCGAAGAAGGCCGCAGAGCTTATGGCCGCATCGTGCCGGGCCGCGCCAAAGGGGTGCGCCAGATCGTGACGCAGGAGCCGGTCGGCGTGGTGGCGGCATTTACGCCGTGGAATTTCCCGACGCTCACGCCCGTCCGCAAGATCGCCGGCGCGCTCGCCGCCGGCTGCACCATCATCATCAAGGCCTCGGAAGAAACGCCGGGCGGTTGCGTCGAGCTGGTCAAGTGCTTTGCCGATGCCGGCCTGCCGGCGGGCGTGCTCAACCTCGTCTTCGGCGTCCCGGCCAATGTGTCGGAACATCTGATCCCGTCCGACATTGTGCGCAAGATTTCCTTCACCGGCTCGATCCCGGTCGGCAAGCATCTCGCCGGCCTCGCCGCCAAGGGTATGAAGCGCGCCACCATGGAATTGGGCGGGCATTCGCCGGTGGTCGTATTCGACGACGCCGATCCGGAAAAGGCGGCCGACACCATCGCCGCGTTCAAATATCGCAACGCCGGTCAGGTCTGTATTTCGCCGACGCGCTTCTACGTGCAGGAAAAAGGCTACAACAAATTCCTCGCGCGCTTCACCGAATACGCCAAGGGCTTGAAGCTGGGCGACGGCCTGGAGAAAACCACCACGCTCGGGCCGCTCGCCAATCCGCGCCGCCTCGATGCCATGGAGAGCTTCGTCAATGACGCGAAAGCGCGCGGCGGCAAGATCGTCACCGGCGGCTCGCGCCACGGCAACCAGGGCTTCTTCTTCGAGCCGACGGTGATCACCGACGTGCCGGATGATTCAAAGATCATGACCGAGGAACCGTTCGGGCCGGTCGCGCCGATCGTGCCGTTCAAGACGTTCGATGAAGTGGTCGAACGCGCGAATTCGCTCGAGTTCGGTCTGGCGGCTTACGCGTTCACCAATTCGGCCGCGCAGGCGCAAGCCATCGGCGATGCGATCCAGTCGGGCATGGTCGGCGTCAATTCCGTCGGCATCTCGACGCCGGAAACGCCCTTCGGCGGCGTCAAGGAATCGGGCTACGGCTCGGAAGGCGGCATCGAGGGTTTGCAGGCCTATATGAACACGAAGTTCATCAGCCAAGCGTGATACTTCCCCTCATCCTGAGGAGCCGCGCGGGGCGCGGCGTCTCGAAGGATGAGGCCCGCATAGTGCCCCTTATGGTTCGAGACGCGCCTTCGGCGCTCCTCACCATGAGGGAGCAGCTACTTCGCCATCCCCCTCTGACACGCCTCCCAAACCTTTGACGGCGTTGCCGGCATTTCCATGTGATCGGCAGCGCCGTTTGGAATGGCGTTGGCGACCGCGTTCATCACCGCCGCGATCGCCGCCGTGGTGCCGGCTTCGCCGGTGCCCTTGACGCCGAGCGGATTGGTGGTCGACGGCACCGTATGCACCGCCTCGCGCAGCTCGATCGGCATATCGTGGGCGCGCGGCATGCCGTAATCCATGAACGAGCCTGTGACCAATTGCCCGCTGTCTGAATCGTAAACCGCGTTTTCGGTCAGCGCCTGGCCGAGGCCGTTGGCGAGCGATCCTTGCACTTGTCCCTCGACAATCGTCTTGTCGAGCATGTTGCCGCAGTCATCGACTGCCGTGTAGCTCACGAGATCGAGCTTGCCGGTGTCGGGATCGATCTCGACTTCGGCGATGTGGCAGCCGTTCGGGAATGTCAGTGGCACTTCCGCCTTTTCTTTGCTGTCGAGGCTTTCACCCATTTCCCGCGCGCGGCGGGCAGTGTCGAACAGCGAAATCTTGCGGTCGGTGCCGACCACCTCGAAGCTGCCGTTCTTGTATTGAATATCGCTTTCGGATGCTTCCAGCGCCGCCGAAGCGATCTTCTTGCCCTTGGCCAGCATCACGTCGGCGGTATGCACCACCGCGGTGCCGGCACACATGGCCGAGCGCGAGCCGACCGAGGCGCCGCCGTTTAATCCCATATCGGTGTCGCCGTGCTGATGTTGGATGGTGGCAAAGTCGATGCCGAGCTTGTGCGCGAGCAGGCGGCCGAACACAGTGGCGTGGCTCTGGCCGGTCGACTGCACGTTGAGGCCGAGCACGAGTTTGTTGTCGCCGGGAAAGGCGAGCGAGGTCATTTCCATCGGCGTTGCGCCCGCGTGCTCCAGCATGCAGGAAACGCCGATGCCGCGAAGCTTCTTGCGCTTGGCCGCCTCGCGCTTGCGCTTGGCAAAGCCCGCATAATCGGCGAGCGTCAAAGCCTTGTCGACGATGCCGGGGAAGTCGCCGGAGTCATAATTATTGATCGGCGTTTTGAACGGCATGGCGGAAGCCGGGATGAGGTTCTTCTTGCGCAGCCGCGCCGGGTCCATCTTCAGAAGGCGCGCGGCTTCCTCGACCGCGCGCTCGAGCGCGTAATTCGCTTCCGGGCGCCCGGCGCCGCGATAGGGCCCGATCGGCAGAGTGTTGGAGAAATAACAGGCGGCCGACACATCGACTTTCGGCACCCGGTACATGCCGGGCAGGCAGCGTGCAAAATTATTGGTGTTGATGTTGACGCCGGCGGAAGCGACGTAGCCGCCCTGATTGCACAGATGCCGCACGCGCAGCGCCAGAAATTTTCCCTTGTCGTCGCAAGCCAGTTCGACATGGCTGATCGTGTCGCGCGCCTGGTTATCTGTGACGAAAGCCTCCGAACGCGTCGATTGCCAATGCACCGGGCGGCCGAGTTTCTTGGCCGCCACCAGCAGCGCCGGATATTCCGGATAGACCGAGGTCTTCATACCGAAAGCGCCGCCGACATCCTCGGTGATGACGCGCAATTTGTCTCCCGGTACGCCCATAACCGAAGCCGCCATGGCGTGCATCGGCGCCGCGCCCTGCGAACAGACGTGCAGCGTGTAGCTATCCTTGGCTTTGTCATAGACGCCGGTGGCGCCGCGCGTTTCCATCGAAGCCACCACCATGCGCTGGTTGGTGACGGAAATTTTCGCGACATGCGCCGCCTTGCTGATGATGTCGGCGACGGTTTTTTCGTTCTCCGGGTCCTCGACCGGACCGGGCCAATCGACGCAGAGATTTTTGGGCGCTTCCGGATAAAGCTGCACCTTGCCGGTCATTGCCGCTTCGAGATCGACCACCGACGGTAGTGTCTCGTAGTCGACCTCGACCAGATCGGCGCCGTCGAGCGCCAGCGCAGCCGTCTCCGCCACCACCATCGCCACCGGATCGCCGACATGCATCACCTTGTCGCCGGCGAGTGCCGGCCGCGCCGGCAGAATCATCTTGGCGCCGCCGCGGCCCGCGACCGGCGGATGGCGCGCGGTGTTATTGGCGTTGGCTTCATTCATGTCGGCCGCCGTCAACACCGCCAGCACGCCCTTCGACTTCAGCGCGGCGGACGTGTCGAGCGACTTGACGCGCGCATGCGCGTGCGGCGAGCGCACGAAGGCGGCATAGGTCTGGTTCGGCAGGCGCGGGTCGTCGGAAAAGCGGCCCGCGCCGCGGACCAAGGCGTCGTCCTCGACGCGCGGTTCGTTTTTGGTACGGGCAGGGGCGGTCACTGACATGAGGGCCTTCCAGCTTGCGGGGTCCAATCGGGCGTCTTTTATAACCCAAACTTCCCGGGCAAACAGGGGCTTGCGCCGGGCGTCAGGGTGCGGCACTGAGGCGCTCTTCCAGCTGCGCATCGCCTTGAAAAAAGGTGAGTACCGGTTTCCCGGGTTCTTGCGCGAGGGGGACAGCGTGCTCACAGCATATTTCAGAGGACGAAATGACCCAGCGGACTATCGATACCCACACCCACATCCTGACGCTCGAAACCGCGGCGCTGATTAGCAAGGCGGCGCCGAAGTCACCGGTAACGATCACGCCCTTCGATGCCGACAACGCCGAACTGAAAGTGGGCGAGGTGGCCTATCGCCCATTCCCGACCGGCGGCTACGACATTCCGCAGCGGCTCAAGGACATGGATGCTGCCGGCGTTGACGTGCAGGTGCTGTCGGCCGCGCCGCAGACCTATCTCTATAATCTCGGCGATGAATTGAGCCCGGTCGTGGCGGCGATCCAGAACGACCAGATGGCCAAGCACGTCGCGCAGCATCCGACGCGCTTCATGGCCATCGCCACGCTGCCGATCGCCCAGCCGAAGGCCGCGGCCGACGAACTCAAACGCGTCATCAGCAAGCTCGGCTTCAAGGGCGCGATGATCGCCTCCAATGTCGGCGGCCGTTATCTCGGCGAGCCGGAGTTCGAGCCGCTCTGGGCGACCGCGGAGCAACTCGGCGCTTTCATGTTCATACATCCGAACAATGTCGCCGGCGAAGACCGTCTCGGCCCCTATTACCTGCGCAACCTGATCGGCAATCCGCTCGACACCACCATCGCCGCCGCGAGCCTCTTTTTCGGCGGCGTCATGGACCGCTTCCCGAAGCTCAAGGTCATGCTGGCGCATGGCGGCGGCTTCACGCCTTATCAGGCGCCGCGCTGGGAGCATGGCTGGAAGGTGCGCCCCGAGCCGAAGAAGTTCATCAAGACGCAGCCGAAGAATATCGCCGGCCGCTTCATCTACGACACCATCCTGCATTCCGACAAAACGCTGGAAGCGATGATCGGCCTGGTCGGCGTCGACAGAGTGATGCTCGGCAGCGATTACCCTTACGACATGGAAATGCGCGATTGCGTCGCGCATGTGCGCGGCCTGAAAATCTCCGACGCCGACAAGATCGCGATCCTGTCCGGCAACTTCGAGAAAGTTCTGGCGGGAGTGGCTAAGTGAACGTGCAAACTAAAATCGCCCGCACGCCGATTGCCGCCGTCACCGGGCTGATGATCGACGCGCTCGGCAAAGCCGACGTGCCGGGTGGCGACGCCAAAAAGATCGCCGAGCTGATGCTGGAGGCTGATCTGATCGGCGCCGATGCGCATGGCGTGTTCCGCCTGCCGCAATATGTGCAGCGGCTGAAACTCGGCTCGACCAAGGCAACGCCGAACATCACCGTCAAGAAAACCGCGCCGGCGACCGCTTTGGTCGACGGCGATAACGGCATGGGCCATCTGGTGGTGGCGCGCGCGGCGGAGATGGCGGTCGAGATGGCGCGCGAGTGCGGCGTCGCCTGGGTCGGCTGCGTGCATTCCAATCACGCCGGCGCTGCCGGCGTCTATGCCGCGCTGCCGCTCAAGTCGGACATGATCGGCATGTATGCGGCGGTGGCGAACGCCAACCACATGCCGCTCGCCGGCGGCGCCGAGCCGCTGCTGGGCACCAACCCATTCGCCATCGCCATCCCGGCCGGCGACGAGCCACCGGTGGTGCTGGATATCGCGACTTCGATTGTGTCCTACGGCACCATCAAGAATCACAAGATGCTCAAGAAGCCGCTCCCTAATGACTGGATGATCGATCCAAAAACCGGGCAGGCGGTGACCGATCCGGCCAAGAGCGTCGAAGCGCTGCTGCTGCCGATGGCCGGCTACAAGGGCGCGGGGCTGGCGCTGATGTTCGGGCTGCTCGCCGGCACGCTCAATGGCGCGCTGTTCGGGCGCGATTGCGTCGACTTCAACGCCGAGCCCGACAAGGTCACCAATACCGGCCAGTTCGTGCTGGCGCTCGATCCGTCCAAGTTTCAGCCGCTCGCGCAGTTCAAATCGGAAGTCGACCGCCACAGCCGGTCTTTGCGCAATTCGAAACCGTTGCCGGGTAACGAGCCAGTCCGCCTGCCGGGCGACGCGCGCGCCAAGCGCCGCGCCGACCGTCTCGCCAATGGTCTGACGCTGCCGCCGGAATTGCTGGCGCAGCTCGACAAGATGGCGAGCGAACTGGGCATTAAGCCGCTCAACGCGCGCGCATAGTTTTACGCCACCGCGGCGAAATCCTCCGGCGACAGCGGCAGCTTGACCGGCTGCTTACGCTTGGCGGAAAGATCGAGCGCCTTGGTCAGCATCAGGTTGCGATGCGCTTCTTCCACCGTCGCCGCCACCGTCGGCAGGCCCATGGCAACGCGGTCCAGCCACGACACGGTTTCGTCCGCCATCGGTCCGCGCAGTTCGCCCATCGCCATGTCGCCGGGCGGGTAGGAGCCCATGAAATCGACCAGTCGCGACTGGTCTGGATTATAGCCTTCGCTCTGCGCCTTCGACACTGCCAGCACGATGTCGCGGTGGGTGTCGTCAATGGTGAGCACGCCAGTGGTGCCGACTATGCCGACTTCGAGTGAATAGACCGCGCCCGGCCAGGTCACCGGCAGCGCCCACGAAATATTTAAGTGATAGACGGTGCCATCGTCGAACATAATCATGCCGGCGGTGGCGTCGATGCCTTTATACAAAGGCCCGAGCACCTTATCGACCGAGCGGGCATAGACCTCGACCGGCTTCTTGCCATCCAGGCACCACATGCAGATGTCGAGCGCATGCGTGCCGGAAATCACCAGCGGCGAGATCGTCGAGGGATCGTCAGTGCGCTTGTAGTTGTCGATGGCCACCAGCCGGTTCATGAAGGCGCGCGAAGTGACCAGCGTCACATTGCCGAGCGCACCGGTGCGGCACTTTTCCTTGGCCGCCAGCCAGCGGCGGCGGAAGCGCTGCGTATAGCCGACCACGGCGTCGATCTTGGCGTCCTGAATGAGCTTTAGCACCTTGGCGGATTCGGCGAGATTGGTAGCGAGCGGCTTTTCGATCAGCATCGGCAGGCCGCGTTCGATCGCTGCCATGATCGGCGCGACGTGCAAATGCTCGTCGGTGGCGATGATGACAGCGGTTGTTTCCGGGCGGTTAATCAGTTCGACATGGCTTTGCGTGACGAAATCGGCGCTGATTTTGGGGCCGACCTCGCCGGCGCGGTTCGGGCTTTTTTCGGCGAGTCCGATCCACTCGACCGACGGATGGCGCGCGGCCACTTCGCCGCGGAACAGGCCGACGCGCCCGCCGCCGATGATCGCCAGCCCGACGCCTTTGGCGTTTTGTTTCATTGCTTCAGCGCCGGATTGAGGCCCGCGCGATTCTTCGCTTTCAACTCGGCGATACCGTTGATGGTCTCGTTGGTGAGCGGCAGGTCGATGGGCTCGCCGCGGTCGGCCGACAGATCGGCGGCGCTATAGGTTTCCATCACGCGACGCGCACTCTCCGGCGTCACCATCACGCCGGTGTTGCGGATGCAGGCTTCCAGGAAGTGGATGGTCTCCGGCCCGATGCCGCCGGCATAGACATGATCGACCCATTCGCCCGGCATGGTCGACATCGGGAATTCCTGGCCGCGCTTTTCGGTATTGAGCCAGTTGTCGCGCTGGGTATCGTCGAGCACCAGGGCGCCGTCGGTGCCGGTGATCTCGATCCAGGTCGAGCAGTAGTTCGGATAGCTCGGCGGGAAATTCCAGCCGCCGCCGATCATGACCACGACGCCGTTGTCCATCGTGACGGTCGTGAACATTACGTCATGTGAGCCGTTCACATCCTTCATGTAGCCATAGGCGCCCTGCGAATAGACCTTCACGGGCTTGGCCGGTTCCAGCAGCCAGAACACGAAGTCGAGGTCGTGCGTCGATTCCATCACGACCGGCGACAGCCGCACACGGCCGGCGATCTTCTTGCCGAGGTCGCGAGACAAATGGCGCGACACCAGCACCGACACGACATTGCCGAGCGTGCCGTCGACGATCTTTTTCTTGGCGAAGGCGATTTTGGTGTTGAAGCGCTGCGAGTAGCCGATGGTGAATTTCAGATTATTGGTTTTCGACAAGTGAATAAGTTCGTCGGCCTCCCACAATTCCAGTGCGATCGGCTTTTCCAGCATCACGTTCTTGCCGGCTTTCAGGCAATCGCGGGCGATTGGATAGTGGTTGGTCTCCGGCGTAGTCGAGACATAGACCACCGAGATGTTCGGATTATTGATGATGTCGTTATAATCGAGCGTGGTCGAATGCGGCTTGTACTTCGCCTTCACCTCGGCGAGCCGTTCCGGTTTGATGTCGCACAGGTGCAATTTATCGACCAGCGCCGTGCGCGCCAGCGTCTCCGCGCGCAAGCCACCAATCCAACCGACTCCGATGCACGCTGCTTCGACTGTCTTCACTGGTACGTTTCCTCTGATTTCGTATTGATCGCGGCGGCACACTAGCCGAGCAGCTTAGTGGCCGGAAGGGCTTGATTTTTCACTCCGTCAAAGTCGTTTGCCCGATCCCGAAGACGTGCTTTGCGAACTGCGGGTAGACTTCGGCCAATTGCGGGGCGACGACCTCGCGCATCAGCGCGAGCGTTTCGGAGGAGGGCGCCGGCGTCTGCGGAACCGCATCGGGCGTGTCGAACTCGAAACCGGTATTCTCGATAACCTCCTCGACCGTATGGCCGGGATGCGCACTCTTCAGCATAAAGCGCCCGTTCGCGAAAGAGAAAAGGCAACGATTGGTAATGAGCGCGATCGGCCCGCCGGTGCGGAACACGTTCGGCTCGTTCGCGCCCGGCGCGCTGATGAAATCGACTTGCGGCACCAAGGTGCGGCGCGAATGCTCGGTGCGGAACAAGATTACCTTCGGTACGACATAATAAAGATAGGCCGAGCCGAACGAGCCGGGGAAACGGACCTTCGGCTTATTGTGGTCGCCGATTTCGACCAGATTGATGTTGCCGTGGCCGTCGATCTGTCCGCCCGACAGAAAGAACACGTCGATGCGGCCCTGGCCGGCGCAGTCGAACAGTTCGCGCGCGCCATCGGTCCAGAACGTGTTCTTCGGCGAGCCGAGCAGCGACACGTAGGGCCGCCCCTTACCGCGCTCGCGCGCCAACAGCGCCGCGGTCGCCGGGATCGGAGATGCATTGCCCACGGCAACGTGCCGTACGTCGCCAATCAATTGTGCGATCTGATCGGCGAGCAGTTCTTCGGGGCGGAAAAATTGTTCACTCACGCTTGTCGCTTTCTTTCTTCACCTCTACACATACTTGTCCAGATACTCCGCGAAACCCTCCGCCGTCGCCGCCATCTTCGCGTATAGAGCAAGATGCTCTCCGTCCGCCGCATAATGGTCGGGCAGCGGCAGCGGCCAGGCGCCGTGTTCGGTAATGGCGATGCTGTCGACGTAGAAGCCGGGCAAAGTGCCGGCGGCGTAGAGCGGGTCTTCCAGCAAATTGCCGTCGTGATTTTTTTCGACGGTGACGATAGTCTTCACCGCCGCATGCGCCATCGTCGCCAGTTCGCGCTGGCGTCCGATCCAGACATTGCCGAAGCGGTCGGCCATCGCCGCGTGCAGCAGCGCCACGTCCGGCTTGATCGCGGGCAACAAGACGATCGGATCGTCGTTTCCGAACGGACTATCGATCACCTTCCAGTCGTCACGATATTTCAAAACGTCCGACCCGATCAATCCGCGCAGCGGCATGAATGGCACGCCTTTCTCCGACGCCTGCAACGCCGCATGCAAAGCCGGGCAGGTGGCGTCCATCATCTTGATGGTGCGGCCGGTAATGGCGGCCGAAAATCGCGGCGCCGGCCCGAATTCGCCGAGGCTGACCGCGCTCGTTTCCAATGTCGCCACGCAGCCCGCGCCGATCAGCAAATCGGCTTGCAGGCTCGACGTCGGCAGCGCCACCAGATGCAGCCGCTTGATCCCGCGCCGGATCAGCGCCCGCGTTGCTTCCATCGGCACGCCCGAGACCTCGCGCGGCACCACCAGCATGCAGCCATCGGTGATGGCGCTTAGCGCCTCATTGAGCGATTTCGTGGCTTGAAACATGGTGTCCGGTGGGCCGTGCCCACGCTCCTTTTGCGTTCTTTTCCCATTCTTACGCTTGCCAGGTCCACACAATTTTGCGACCTGAGTTTCATGACAACACTGCAAGAAAAGCTGAGCGCCGGGCGTTTCGTCGTGACCGCCGAGGTGACGCCGCCGGTTTCTTTCGACCGCGCCGATCTCCTCGCCAAGGCAATGCCGCTTAAAGGCCTGGCCGACGCGGTCAACCTGACCGACGGCGCCGGCGCACGCCCACATCTGAGCGCGGTCGTGGCCGCCGCCATGTTGGCGCAAGAAGGCATCGAGCCGATCCTCCAGCTCACTTGCCGCGACCGTAACCGCATCGCGCTGCAAAGCGATCTGATCGCGGCGGCGGCCTCCGGCGTGCGCAATCTTTTAGTGCTGCGCGGCGACGATCCATCGGCCGGCGATCAGCCCGACGCCAAGGCGGTGTTCGATCTCGACGCGCGCCAGTTGCTCGCGACCGCGCGAAGCCTGCGCGACACCGGCGAATTGCCAAGCGGGCGCAAGGTTACCGGCAAGGCTGAATTCTTTTTAGGCGGCGCCGATAATCCGGTCGATCCGCGGCCGGGCTGGGAACCGAAAGGGCTTGCCGCCAAGATCGAGGCCGGCGCGCAATTCGTGCAGACGCAGTTCTGCATGGATGCGCAAGTCGTGCGGCGTTATCTCGTTCGACTCGCCGAGCACGGGCTCACCGATAAACTTTATTTTCTCATCGGCATTGCGCCGCTGCGCTCGGCCAAATCGGCACTCTGGATGAAAGAGAAACTGTTCGGCACCATCATCCCGGACGCTATCGTCGCGCGCATGGAAGGCGCGAGCGATCCTGCGGCCGAAGGCCGCGCCATCTGCGTGGAACTGATGCGCGAACTGTCCGAAATCCCCAATGTCGCCGGCGTGCACATCATGGCGCCGAACAACGACGCCGCCGTGCCGGAGGTCATCCGGCAGGTGAGGGGGAATGTGAAAAGATTGGCGGGATGACTTTTATCCGCCTCATCCTGAGGAGCATCGCGAAGCGATGCGTCTCGAAGGCCGTATCTAACTCAACGCCGCCTTCACCCGCTCGGGCGAGAACGGCACCCGCCGGATGCGCATGCCGGTCGCATCGAAGATCGCGTTGGCAATCGCCGCCGCCACCGGCCGCATCGACGGCTCGCCGGCGCCGGTCGGCGGCAGTTCCGGATGATCGATCAGCGCGACCGCAACTTCCGCCGGCGTCTCGGTGATGTCGAGGATCGGATAGCTCACCCAATCAACGCTGGTGACCGCCTTGCTGTCGAAGGTGACTTCCTCCCACAGCGTGCGCGACACGCCTTGCACGATGTTGCCTTCGATGCATTTTTCCAACCCGTCCGGGTTGATGATCTGCCCGCAGTCATGCGCCACCGTGAACTTGCGCGCGAAGATCTTGCCGGTCGTGCGGTCGACATCGACTTCGGCAATCACGGCGACGCGCGTGCCGTTCCTCTGCGCGTAAGCCAGCCCGCGCCCGGACACTTTGCTGCCGGTCTGGTCCTTGCGCGGCGAGGGCCGTGTGTCCCATTTCGCCTTCGCCGCCGCCGCCTTGATGACGGCAACGTCGCGCGCGTCTTTGATATGCCGCAGCCGGAATTCGATAGCATCCACGCCCGCCGCCGCCGCGATCTCGTCGATGAAACTCTCGCTAGCGAAGTGGATTTGCGGTCCCACCGGATCGCGCAAGTGCGACGTGCGCAACGGCGACGACCGGTCGAGCAGCGGCGGGATGGTCTCCCAGCCCATACGCTTGTTGTCGAAGCCGTAGGATTCCGCCGGCACGCCGAAGCCGTCGCCGGATTTCAATGCCACGCCCATGCTCTGACCGGCCAGCGTGTCGAATGGCTTGCTGCCATTGGTGTTGACGTCGACGCGCGAGAAGCCCTTCGAAAAGAACTCGTAAGCCGTGACTTTGCCTGAGGCATCGAGCGCCGCGCGCGCGTGATGCGTTGAGGCCGGGCCTTTCGGATCCCAGCCGGTGCCCTGGTCGCGCATATATTGCACCCGCACCGGGCGGCCGACCGCTTTCGCCAGAACGGCGGCGTCCATCGCCGCGTCGTCGGCGTCGTTGCGGCCATAGGAGCCCGGGCCCATGGCCCAGATCACCCGCACCTTTTCGAGCGGAACGCCGAGCGTGGCGGCCAGCCCCTGCTGTACGAAATGCGATTTCTGCGTGCCGCTCCAGCAGGTGACTTGTACGCCCCCTTGGCCGTCCTTGATCTCGACCAGCGCGCAGGCCGGGCCCATGCTGGCATGCGACTGGAATGGCCATTCGTAATCGGCCTCGATCACCTTGGCCGCGTTCTTAAACGCCTCGTCGACATTGCCGGTTTCCTTTTCGACCTGGCGCTTGCGCACCGGCGCCTGGCGGATGTGGTCGTAAAGCTTGGCCTGATCGGGGAAGGGCGGCGTCACTTGCGACCATTCCACCTTCAATTTTTCCGCCGCCTGGATGGCGTCCCATTCCTTGTTGGCGACGACGCCGAGGAAGCCCTTGTCCCACACGACGCGCGCGCCCGGAATGTCGGTGATCGAAGCCTCGTCCACCTTCACCGGCACCGAGCCCGCCACCGCGGGCCTTATCATGCGGCCGTGCACCATGCTCGGCACTTTTATGTCGGTGACGAAGTTTTCTTGCGCGAACACTTTTGGCGCCACGTCCTCGCGCTTGATCGGTTTGCCGACGATTTTGTAATCGGTCGGCTTTTTCGGCTGCGCCTTGCCGGGCGCGTAAAGCGGGCTGCCGTATTGCTTGTTCCAGTCGAGCTGCACGTTGAAATATTTGCCGCCCAGCATGGTGGCGTAGCTGATGCGTTTCGACTGATCGTCGCGCGCGCTCACCACGCCGTCGTTCACGATGAGCTTGTCGGCCGGCACGCTGAGCAGTCCGCCCGCCATCTCGATCAGCACGCGGCGCGCTTCCGCCGCCGCCACGCGCATCTGCTTGCCGCCGTTCTGGATGCCGGTCGAGCCGGAGGCGCCGCCCTGGTTCACCGAAGTGGCGGTGTCGCCCATGAACACTTTCACCGCCTTGAACGGAACGTCGAGTTCCTCGGCCACGATCTGGCCGATCGCGACATGCAGGCCGTGGCCCATGTCCATCTTGCCGAAATAGGCTGCGACCGTGCCGTCGGCATTGACCGCGATGTAGGACGACAGCTGGTCGGGCGTCAGCGGCGGCTTGGCACCTTGCGCAAACGCCTCGTTCATCGACAGCAGCGTGTCGAAGGTCACGCCGGCGCCGACCGAGACGACCAACGCGCCACCGCCGAGAAGAACCGAGCGGCGCGAGAATGACGAAGTCTTTTCAAAATTTGTCATGGCGCTCTCCCTCAACCCATCATCGTGGCGGCGCGCTTGACCGCTTTGAGGATGCTGATGTGGGTGCCGCAGCGGCACTTGAGGCCTTCGAGCGCTTCCTTGATCTCGCTTTCGTTCGGTTTCTTTTTCTTCGCCAGGAAGGCGGCGGCGGTCATGATCCAGCCGTTGATGCAGTAGCCGCATTGCGGTACCTGCTCCTCGACATAGGCCGTCTGCAACGGATGCGGCTTCTCCGGCGTGCCGAGCCCGGCCAAAGTCACGACCTTGCCGCTCACTGCCGAAAGCGGCGTCACGCAGGAGCGCACCGCCTCGCCATTGATGTGCACGGTGCAGGCGCCGCATTGCGCCAGCCCGCAACCGAAATGCGGATTGTTCAAACCGAGGTCGTCGCGCAGCGCATAAAGCAGCGGCATGTCCGGGTCAGCGTCGATGGTGTGCGCCATGCCGTTGACGTCGAGCGTGAATTTTTGGCTTGCTTGGCTCATGGCGAAAACTCCCTGGGCTCCCTCGGATTTCTAAGCAGACCGGTGGTTGCAGATGCAGAGGCTATGCCCGCCCCGGCACCTTGGGAATGTCCCCGGCCATAAAAATGATGCTAAGGTCGCCGGGAATAAACGTCAGAGAAGCTGCCGCAATGCGGTACGATTCAGGGAGGAACTTCATGACCATCGCCCATCGGCGCGCCGCGCGCGCATTCTTCGGGGCCCTTGCGGCCACCGTCACCATTGCGGCGTTGGCTTTTCCGGCCACGGCCCAGGACAAGGTCTGGAAACACGGGCTGCTTAACCCGAAGTCCGATGCCGGTATTTTCATGATGGTCGGCAAGCGCGACTTTGCCGCAAAACAGGGCCTCAAGATCGAACTGGTGCCGTTCAAGGACGACCAGCTTGGCCTTAAGGCGCTGATCGCCGGCGAGGTCGACAGTTTCGAAGGCGGTCCGCAGGGCGTGTTCTCCGCCGACTCCAAGGGCGCCGACGCCAAGATCCTCGGCTGCCATTGGGTGGTGGTGCCGCACGGCATTTACGCCAAGGACGATATCAAGTCGGTCGCCGACCTCAAGGGCAAGCAGATTGCCGTGTCGGCGCCGAATTCGATGCCGGACATGCTGGCGCGCTCGGCGCTGGCGAAATACGGCGTCTCCGACAAGGACGTGAAGCTTGCCGCCGTCGGCGGCGACCGCGAGCGCTATCAGGCGCTGGTCGGCGGCGTGGTGCAGGCGGCGGTGGTGTCGAACGAATATGAGCCGATCGCACCGAAGGGCGTGCACCTCCTAGTCGCCGGCCGCGACGCGGTGCCGAATTTCCTGCGCGTTTGCATCATCTCGTCCGCCAAGGTGCTGGCCGCGCGCGGCGACGACGCGGTCAAGTTCCTGGCCGCCGAAATGAACGCGCTGAAATTCGCGCTCTCGCACAAGGCCGAGACGGCGGCGCTGACGCGCGAGATCACGCACGCCAAGCCGGACGATCCGCGCCCCGCTTTCGTGTTCGACGACGCGGTCGCGCACAAGGCAGTCGATCCGACGCTGTCGCTGCCTTCGGAAAAGTTCAACTGGATACAAGAGCAATTGGTCAAGGCCGGCAAGCTCAAGGCGCCGCTCGCGATCAAGGACGTGACCGCGCCGGACTATCGTGAGAAGGCGCTCAAGATTGTGAACGCGGGGCATTAGAGGCGCCACGGCACTTTCTCCGTAGACCGGATGAGCGTAGCGAAATCCGGGAGCCGGTTTTTAAGCTGCGTGCGGTTTCCCCGCATTGCGCTTCGCTCCATGCGGGCTACGGTCTCTCGCAGCCCGCATGCCGCCTAGGGGTTAAGTATGGGTCAAGTCACGTTCTCCGATGTCTCCAAACGCTTCACCTTGCGCGTCGATGGCGCGCTGCATCATGTGCAGGCGATGGATCGCGTCAGCTTCTCGGTCGCCGACGGCGAGATCGTCGCGCTGATCGGCCCGTCCGGTTGCGGCAAGACCACGGCGCTACGCGTGGCGATGGGGCTCGACCCCTCGACCTCCGGCCGCGTCACGGTAGATGGGCACGAGGTGAAAGGCTGCGGCCATGACCGCGGCATGGTGTTCCAGCACGCCGAATTGCTCCCGTGGCTGTCGGCGCGGCAGAACGTGATGTTCGGGCTCGAGATGAAAGGCATGCGCGGGGCCGAATTGCGCGACACGGCGGAGAAATATCTCGAACTCGTCGGCCTGAAGGATTCACAGAACCGCCGGCCGCATCAATTGTCGGGCGGCATGAAGCAGCGCGTCGGCATTGCGCGCGCGCTCGCCATCGATCCTTCCGTCTTGCTGATGGACGAGCCGTTCGGCGCGCTCGACGCGCAGACGCGGGAAAGCCTACAAGCTGAACTGCTCGACATCCACGCCCGCACCGGCAAAACGATTTTGTTCGTGACCCATGATCTCGACGAGGCCGTGCTGATCGCCGACCGCATCGTGGTGATGAAGCAGGGCCGTGTCGAAGAGATCATGAAGGTGCCGCTGCCGCGTCCGCGTGGCGACCTCGGCCTCGTGCGCGGCACGCCTGAATTCGCCGAAACGCGCTACAAAGTGTGGCAGGCGCTGCATGACGGCGCGGGACTTCACTGATGGCCGACATTGCCGATAAAAAAGCCGCCGATGATGTTGCCCCCGAGCGTCGGCCGCTGCCGCGCTGGATCATCACCACCACCTCGCTGGCCTGTCTGCTAATCCTGTGGGAAATCTTCGGCCGCGACATCAATCCGGTGTTCGGCTCTTATCCGACCGCCATTGCGGTGGCGTTCTGGGAGTTGCTCCGCAGCGGCGAACTGGCATCCGCGCTCGCCGACAGCCTGCGTTCTTTCGTCCTCGGCTATCTGCTGGCGATCGTTGTCGGCGTTCCGATCGGCCTCGTCCTCGGCCGCTTCCGCGTGGCGGAGGCCGCTTTCGGCTTCTACATCACCGCCGGTTACGCCATGCCGCTGGTCGCGCTGGTGCCACTCTTGATGCTGTGGCTCGGTCTCGGTTTCACCGTCAAAGTGTCGGTGGTGTTCCTGATGGCGCTGTTTCCAATCTGCATTAATACCTGGCTCGGCGTCACGGCGGTGCCGAAGACCCTGATCGAAGTCGGCAAATCTTTTGTCGCGCCCGACATCATCATCCTGCGCCGGATCGTGCTGCCGGCAACGCTGCCTTACATCATGGCCGGCATTCGCCTCGCCGTCGGCCGCGCGGTGGTGGGAATGGTGATCGCGGAGTTTTTTACCACCATTTCTGGCCTAGGCGCGGTCATCATCAATTCGGCGAATAATTTCGATACGGCGACCATGTTCGTCCCGATCATGATTCTGATGGTGATGGCGATCGGACTTAACAGCTTTATCGGCTGGGTCGAGCGCAAGGTCGCGCCGTGGCAGGCGGAAATCGCCGGCCGCGAGAGGGAATAGCTACACCAGCGCGCGCACGGTGGCGAACAAATCCTTCACCTGCTTCTCGCTGATATTGCGCGTGATAAACACCACGCGGCTTTGCTTGTTGCCGTCCGGCCATCGCTCCAGTTCGACCGGCGGCGGCGCCAGATGCTGCACGAACTGTACCACCACCGGCCCCTTGCAGCCTTCGACGCTGAGGAATCCCTTCACCCGCAACAGGTCGGACCCGCGCATGGTCACCAGCGTTTCCATGGCGCGCGAAAACACCGGCCACGGCATCGGCTTGTCGTTGCTCATGACGAAACTCACAATGCCGTCACTGTGCACAGTCTCGGCGACGAAAGCATTGCGCTGATCGCCGGCCAGGTCGGTGAAGCTCTCGGGCGCGAGCGCGCCGTTGGCGGCCTGCGTTATATCGGCATTGGCATTGAGTTTGCGCAGTTCCGCTGCCAAGGCCGCCGCTTGCTCGCCGGCAATATCGGTTTTCGAAATAACCAGCCGGTCGGCGAGGATCGCCTGCTTGCGCGCCTCGGATGACCATTTGAGCGTCGCAAGCCCGGTCGCGGCATCGACCACCGTCAGGACCACGTCGAGATGAAACACCTCGCCGAGCGCGCGATCGGTGGCGAAAGTTTGCAGGATCGGCGACGGATCGGCCATGCCGCTGGTCTCGATCACGATGCGCCTGAAATTCGGAATTTCGCCGCGCTCGCGCTCGATCGTCATGCGCCGCAGCGTCTCTTGTAAGTCCGTGCGAGTGATGCAGCACAGGCAGCCATTGCCGAGCAGGACGGTCTCGTCGGCGCTGCCGCGCACCAGCGCGTCGTCGATGCCGGCGGCGCCGTATTCGTTCACCACCACGGCGGTGCCGGCGCCCTCCGGCGATTCCAGAAAGCGCTTGAGCAGCGTGGTTTTCCCCGCGCCGAGAAAGCCGGTGATGACGGTCACCGGCAGCTTCGGCCCGCGCTCGCGCTTTTGCCGGCGGCCGAATTTCCCGGCGGCCGGGGAGGGGAAGACTTCGTTCATTTAGGGATTATAGCACCAATCATCCGCTCGTCCCCGCGAAGGCGGGGACCCAGTGCTTTGGCGAAGAACTGGATTCCCGCCTGCGCGGGAATGAGCGGAGTTTGACGCAGCATCCGTGACGATAGGTTCTTTAAAAATCACACTCCAGAATATACAGCCCGCCGGAAAACCGGTCGACCGTATAGACGATCTGCCGCTCGTCAACGTACACGTCGTTGAGCTGGATAGCGCCGATCTTGGAACCGTTCGGCGCCGGCGGCACGAAAACCGCGACTTCCTTCGGCTGATAGGCATTGGAAATGTCGAAGGCGCGCATGCCGCCGTTGAAGAAGGTACCGAACACCAGCTGGTCCGACTGGAACGAGGTCGGCACCGGTACGTTCTCGTGAATGTTGTGCGAGCCGAAGCGGCCGCCGCGATTCTTGTAGGCATCGACCGGCGGCATCGGCAGCGTCGAGAATGACACCGGATGGGTTTCGTCGCGCGCGTCCAGCATCCAGATCAGCTTCGGCCAGTCGAGCGCGTCGTTCTCGGTCGATTCTTCGGTCACCAGGATGAGGCCGCGATCGAACAGCGGCACGGCTGTGTGTGTGAAGCCCGTGTAAGGCGGCGAATTGGTCCAGTGCGAAACCACCTTCGGCTGCGACTTGTTGGAAATGTCCATGATGTACATGCCGCCGTCGAGATAGCAGAGATACATGCGGTCGGGCCGCTGCGGGTAGACGTTGCAGTTATGCGCGCGGAAACCCTTGTCGAGCGTGTGGCGCGGCGGCGGCGCGACGTTGTCGCCCTTGCGCGTGCCGCTCATCCACCAGCGTCCGACTTCCACGGGCTTCGACGGATTGCGCACGTCGATGCAACGGTAGAACTGATCGTCGTTCGGATCGGCGGCTTCGAAATCCGGACTGCCCGCCGCCATGTGCACATATTCACCGTCGCAGAACCACAATTGATGCACGCCGCGCGAGGTCGCGCCCGAGCAGTCGAAAAATGAAATCGATTTTGGTTTCTCTGGGACTGAGATGTCGAACAGCTCGAAGCCGGCCGGCTGCATGCCCTTCTTCTGCGTCTGATAGGCGACCGCCATGATGTCGCCCGACACTTCGAGCGAATTGGAGCGCACCTGCGCGTGCGGCAGGTCGGTCTGGATCACGACTTTCGGGTTGCGCGGATCGGAGACGTCGACACCGGTGAAATTCTTCGGCGCGCTTTCATGCGCCAGCCAGATGATGCGGCGCCCGTCCTTGGCGATCTGCACCGCCATGCCTTCGCCCATGCCGCCGAAGCCGCTGAGGTTGTTCTCCGACAGCAGCTTGAAATTCCAAAGGGTGGGCTCGGGCTTTTGGTTGAGCGGACTGGACATTGGCGTCTCCGGTGCGGAAGTTTCGCGTTATGAATGGGTGAGGTCTGATAGAGCTGAAAGGCCGGCGCGAGCGGCGCCGGCCTTTCGTATATCAAACGGCGATTGCCGTCATCAGGGCTTAGACGCTCGCTTTTTTCAAGAAGTCCTTGCGGAAGGCCTTGCTGAGGTCCGGGATAGCCTTGATCTTCTTATTCGCCAGCAGCACCTCGGCGTGATGCTTCATGTAGGGCTCGAGATCGTCGGGCCAGCCGACGCCGACTTCCACATTGGCAAGCGCCTTTTTGAAGGTCTTCTTCGACATCTTGTAACCCTTCGAGGTGTAGAAGGCGTAGATCGTTTCGGCGACCTTGTCGGGGTTTTTCTTGAAATCGCTGTCGACTTCCATCCAGGCCTTGAGATAGCCGACGACGGCGTCCGGATTCTTGTCGATGAATTCCGGCGTCGCCGCCATGAACACCGGCAGCTTGTCGAACGCGTAGAAGTCCTGGAGCGAATTGGCGAGGCCCTCGTCTTCCGCGATCGCGTTATAAGGCTCGACATTGACCATGGCGTCGACGGTTTTGGCGGCCATCGCGGCCACCATGTCGTTGACGTTCATGCGCACTTCCTGGAAGTCACCCTTGTGCAGGCCGGCCTTGGTGGCGATCTGGTCGACGAAGATGTTGCCGGTCGAGGAGCCGGTCTGGTTGGCGACCTTCTTGCCGCGCAGATCGGCGACTGTCTTCAGGCCGAGTTCCTTACGCGCCATCACGCGCGCGGTCTTGCCGACATATTCGATCTTGGCGATCGCCGACAGGTCGCCCTTCTCGTGGCCGATGATGAAAGATGGGCCGGCGTAAGTGCCCATATCGACCTGGCGTGCCACCATCTGTTGCATGGTCAGGTTGCCCGACGGCACTGCGAATTCCTCGAACTTGATGCCGTGCTTCTGCAAATAGCCGGAGCGCAGCAGATAATAAGTCGGCATGCCCCACATATTGGTCTGGTAGCCCTGCCGCACGGTAACGTCGGCCGCGAAGCCTGGCCGCATGCCCATTCCGGCCGCCAGCAGCCCCGCGCCGCCCGCCGCCACAACATGCCGCCGGGTTAATCCCTTGTTCGTTGTCATCACGCGTCCTCCCTGTTTGTTTTCCTTAATCAATGTCCACCGTCATTTGCGGCTACCTGGTGGCCGAGATGCCGCATCAGTTGCTTCTGGCATTCGACGAATTCCACGCTCAGCGGATCGCGCGGGCGCGGCAGATCGATGTTGATCACCGCTTGCACCGTGCCGGGATGCGCCGACATCACGACGACGCGGTCGGCGAGATAAACCGCCTCGCCGACATTGTGGGTGACGTAGATCACGGTCTTGCGCGTGGCGCGCCAGACATCGGCGAGCAGGCGCTGCATGTCGTCACGCGTCATGGCGTCGAGCGCGGCGAAAGGCTCGTCCATCAGCAGTACCGACGGATCGTAGGCGAGCGCGCGGGCGATGGCGACGCGTTGCTGCATGCCACCCGACAGATGATGCGGAAAGGCGTCGACGAATTTTTCCAGCTTCACCAGCCGCAACTGCTCGCGCGCTATCCTGTCGCGTTCTTCCTTGCCGATGCCCTTCATCTCCAGTCCGAACGACACGTTGCCGAGCGCGGTACGCCACGGAAACAGTTGCGCGAAATCCTGGAACACCACGCCGCGATCCATGCCGTGTCCGGTCACGGTCTTGCCGTCGATGCGGATTTCGCCCGCCGCCGGGGCCAGAAATCCGGCGATCACGTTGAGCAAGGTCGACTTGCCGCAGCCGGACGGTCCGACAATGCAGACGAATTCGGACGCGTTGATCCCGAACGACACGTCCTGCACGCCGGTGACTTTGCCGGCCGGGGTGTCGTATTCCAGCGTCACATTATTGATTTCGATCGGAACCATGGTCGCTATGCTACTTTCTTGTTTCTTGTTGTTAGCCCTTCGCCGCCCGCACCATGCCCCAGCGCAGAATGGTGGCGCGTTCGATGCCGCCGAACACGACGCGCTCGAACACAAATCCGATCAGCCCGATGACCACCAGCGAGGCCATCATCACGTCGGTTTGCAGAAATTCCTTGGCGTCGAAAATCACCCAGCCGAGGCCGAAATCAGAGGCCGCGATCATCTCGGCGCCGACCACCGCGATCCACGCGCGCAGAAACGCCTGCCGCATGCCGGTGATGATGAAGGGCGAGGCGCCCGGAATGATCACCTTCCAGAACAGCCGCTTCTCGTCGGCGCCCATGCAGCCGGCCGCGCGCAGCCAGATCGGATTGACCGAGCGCACGCCGGACCAGGTGTTGAACAGCATCGGAAACGTCGCGGCATAAAAGACGATCAGCACCGTGGTGGTGTTGCCGATGCCGAACCATAGCATGAACAACGGCACCAGCGCGAAAGAGGGGATCGGCATCAGCGCCGACACCAGCGGCAGAAAGAAATTCTCCACCGGCTTGAAGCGCGCCATGGCGATGCCGAGCGGCAACCCGACCACAATGGCCAGGCAGAAGCCGAACAGCACACGGTAAAGCGTCGCCGCCGCGTGCACCAAAATACTTCCATCGGCCAGCATGCCATACAGTGTGACCACGATGGTTTGGATGGTCGGCAGCAGCACGCGCGGAAAAATTCCGCTATAGCTGAGCGCTTCGTACAGCGCCGCCGCCACGATCAGCGTCACGCCGGCGCGCAGCATCGAGCGGTTGCTGAGCTGTTGGCGAGTCATCTGGCTGGTCTTGGCGGTCATTCCATCGCCTCCACCATGCCCCAGCGCACCACGGTATAATTCTCGATCTTCTGGAACACGTATTTTTCCAGCGCCAACCCGATCAGCGCGATCACGACCACGCCGGCCATCATGGCGTCGGTGTTCAAGAATTCGCGCGCGCCGAAAATCAGCCAGCCCATTCCCCACGGCACGGCGGCGAGCATTTCAACCGCGATGAGAATGCGCCAGGCCTGCGCCAGGCCGAGCCTTAAGCCGGTCAAAATGTAGGGCAGCGCGCCCGGCAGGATGACGTGGCTGAACATGCGGCGGTCGTCGGCGCCCATGGCCAACGCCGAGCGCAGCCAAATTTCCTTCACCGCCTTCACGCCGGTCCAGCTGTTATAGATGATCGGAAAGCTCGACACGAACGCCACCAGCAGCACGGCGGAGTATTCGCCGGGTCCGAACCACAATAGAAACAGCGGCGTGTAAGCGAGGCCGGGGATCGGCGCCAGGATGCTCACTAGCGGCAGGAAGATGTCTTCCGCGCGGCGCGAGCGCCCCATCAGCACGCCGATGGTCAGCCCGATGACGGCCGCCAGGAAAAATCCGGACAGCAGCCGAATGACGGTGTCGAGAGCGTGATGCGGCAAGATGCCGGAGAGCGTAAGATCGACAAAGGAGCGTGCGATGTCTTCCAGGGTCGGAAACAGTTTGCGCGGGAAGGTGCCGGAGCGCGCCACGATCTCCCAGATCGCGCCCACCACGATGAACGGAAAGGCGTTGCGCGCGACGACGCGCAATTGGTCGCCGATGCGCGATTGGGGCGCACGCGCTACCGCGATGGTGACCGCATCCTGCATGACCGTCGGCGCTCCTCCCTATTCGAATTTCTGGCCTCTTGTCGGGCCGTTGCGCCGGCCATCGGGCCAGCTTTCCGGCAGGATAATGCGCTTTAGATGCCGACTACAAGCAGCGCCGCGTTGCCTGCGCGGTTCGGGCGTCCCTCTGGCGAATTAGCCGCAGACCGGCTAAAGCGCCCGGATTGATTAAGTGTACCCGCGCTATCGCGGCATAAACGTAACGGGAGAGTTTCGGGATGTCGAAGAATGCTCAAAAAATCGGCTGGATCGGGGTGGGCCGCATGGGAACGCCGATGGCGGAGCGCCTGCTCAAGGCCGGCCATGACGTGACCATCTGGAATCGCACCCGTTCCAAGGCCGAGCCGCTGACGAAGCTCGGCGGCAAGGTCGTCGACAAGGCGGTCGAACTCGCCGATTGCGACGTGGTGTTTGCCATCGTCTCCACCGGCAAGGATGTCGAGCAAGTCGTCTTCGGCAAGGACGGCCTGTTGAGCGGCGCCAAGAAGCCGAGAATGCTGGTCGATTGCTCGTCGATTTCCGTTGAAGAATCCGCTGCCATTCGCGCCAAGCTCACCGAAAAGGGCGTCAGCTTTCTGGCCGCGCCGGTGTCCGGCAATGCCAAGGTCATCCACGCCGGCAAGCTGTCGTCGGTGGTGTCGGGTCCGGAAGCGGACGCCAAGGTGGCGATGCCTCTGATCGAAGTGTTCGCGCCGCAGGGCGTGTCTTACGTCGGAGACGGCGAGCTCGCGCGCATCTGCAAGATCGCGCACAACGTCATGCTCGGCGTCGTGATCGAGAACCTGATCGAGATCACGCTGCTCGCCAACAAGATGGGCGTGCCGCGCCACGCCTTCCTCGCCTTCATGAACAACGGCGTCATGGGATCGATGTTTACCCAGTACAAGACGCCGGCTCTGGTCAATCTCGACTGGACCACCACCTTCACGCCCGAACTGCTGCGCAAGGATCTCGATCTCGGCCTCGAATTGGGCCGCGAGTGGGACGTGCCGATGCCGGTGACGGCGGCGACGCGCGAAGTGCTGCAAACGCATTTCGGCGCGGCGACGTTGCAGAAGAACCCGGAAGAATATCTGGCTAAGGATTTCGCCGCGCTGGCCGAAACCATGGCGCTCGCCGCCGGCATGAAGCTGGAACCGGAAAACGTGAAAGTCGGCACCGGGTTGGAGTAGGTCTCCCGTGCCCCGGACGCGATGCTGCATAGTAGGACGGATTAGCGCAGCGTAATCCGCCGCGCTGAATGGCGGATTACGCCTTCGGCTAATCCTCCCTACGAGCGCACAAAAAAGGGGCCCCGCGAGGGGTATCGCTCCCGCGCTTGCGCGGGGAGCGCAAACAAAAAAGGGGCCCCGCGAGGGGCATCGCTCCCGCGCTTACGCGGGGAGCGCAAACAAAAAAAGGGGCCCCGCGAGGGGCCCCGTGTGCATAAGGTGGAGGATTCAGACCGCCGTTAAGGCCCCAAGGAAGGGTTTAGGGCGGTTGCGCACGAGCACAGTCAATCGGGTAGGCGCATCCACCACAAGTAAATAGGCCATAAATTAAAGGCCTGGATTTGCGAGCGCGTCCCGCCGCATGATCGGCGGCGGGCTCGCGGGAAATGGGAGACGGGGATGGCTTACAAGCTCTACAACGCGCCGCAATCGACGTGCAGCCAGCGCGTGCGTTTTGTATTCAACACAAAGAAGCTGCCGTTCAAGGAGGTCAAGCTCAACCTCCTGGACGGCGATCAGCTCAAGCCGGACTATCTCAAACTCAACCCGAACGGCGTCGTGCCCACGCTGGACCATGACGGCTCCATCGTCACCGACTCGACCGTCATCACCGAATATCTTGACGAGGTCGAGCCGCACGCCAGTTTCACGCCGGAGGACCCGGTGATGCGCGCCCGCATGCGCGCGCTCATGCATTTCATGGACGAGATGCCGGCGCCGGCGGTGCGGGTGCCGACCTTCAATCTCGCGTTCCTGCCCAAATTCCAGGCCATGAGCCGCGAGGCATTCATCGCGATGGCGGAGAGCAAACCGCTGCGCAAGGAATTCATGATGAAGATGGGCCAGGCCGGTTTCCCGAAAGAGGAAATGGACGCGGCGCTCGCGCGCCTGCGCCGCACCTATGAGCGCATGGATGCTGAAATCGAAAAAAGCGGCGGGCCGTGGCTCCTGGGCAAGGACATCTGCCTCGCCGACGTCGCGGTGATGCCGGCTTTGGTGCGCATGCACGACTTGAATTACGCCGACTGGCAGGACCTGCCGCGCATCGTCACCTGGTTCGACAATATCCGCGCACATCCGGCTTTCGTGCCGACCTATTATCCCGGTTCGCTGCTGACCGAACGTTTTCCGCATTTGAATAAAGCCGCCGCCCGCGCCTAGTCGAGGCCGCGCCGCCGCCTTGTGGTTTTAGGTTTAAGGCGTATCTGCATGGCAGGCGGCCGGACGGCGCCAGTGCGCCACGCCGCCGCTATCTCCCGCAACGCGGAGGCTTCGCCATGAATCAGATTACCCTACTGGTTACCGTGATATTCGCCGGCATCGGCGCCCTTCTGTTTACCGCCCATTTGCCGCTACCGGCCTTCGCATTCTTTGTGATCGCGGTGCTCATCTTCTTCTCGCTCAAGATGGCGAACAACTGGGAGCGTTTCGTGATCCTGCGGGCCGGCAAGCTGTCGAGCGTTAAAGGACCCGGTCTGTTCATCATCATCCCGATCTTCGACAGCATCACCGCCGTGATCGACGAGCGCATCCAGACCACCCAGTTCAACGCCGAATCCGCGCTCACCCGTGACACCGTGCCGGTCAATGTCGATGCCGTCATTTTCTGGCACGTGCATGATGCGCAGGCCGCGGCGCTTAACATCACCGACTATCGCCAGGCCATCGACCGCGTAGCGCAGACCTCGTTGCGCGAAATGATCGGCGCTTCGCTATTGTCGGCGCTGCTGTCGGAACGCAAGGCCGCCGACGAAGTGCTGCGCACCGAGATCGCGCGCAAGACCGCCAACTGGGGCATCTCGGTCCATTCGGTCGAAATCCGCGACGTCGCCATACCCGTTGCGTTGCAGGACGCCATGTCGCGCCAGGCGCAGGCCGAACGCGAGAAGGAAGCGCGCGTGATCCTGGGCTCGGCCGAGGCTGCCATCGCACAGAAGTTCGTCGATGCCGCCCGCACCTATGCCGGGGAGCCCGCGGCGCTGCACTTGCGCGCCATGAATATCATCTACGAAACCACCAAGGAGCGCGGCGCCACCATTCTCATCCCGACCACGATGGTGGATTCGATGTCCGTGGCGCTACCGGCGGCGATGAACGCGGCCGGTGGCTTGGGCGGAAAGACCTAAACGCTATTTGGAACCGGTCGTGCCTATCTTCGGCAGTTCGACCTTCAAGGTCGAAGAACTGCCGCTGGAGCCCGGGAATTTGCCGGTGGCGAACAAAAGACCGCCGCCGACTACGATCACGATCAGCGCGCCGATCAGAACACCAAGCACGCCAACGCCGCCACTATTGCCATTGTTAGCCATCGTCGCCTCCCTGAGTTGTCAGGGAGGTTAAGTGGCGGCGGCGATTTTAGTTCCGCGCCTAGTACTTCGCCGCGATCGGCAATTCCTCCGCCGGGAACAGCGAGATGACGCGGCAGCCTTTGTCGGTGACCACCACTTCTTCCTCGATGCGCGCGCCGGAATAGCCGTCGGTGGCCGGACAATAAGTTTCGATTGCGAACACCATGCCTTCCTTGATCTCGGTCGGGTGCTCCATCGACACCACGCGCGAGATGATCGGACGCTCGTGCAGCGCCAGCCCCAGGCCGTGCGCGAATTGCAAACCGAAGGCCGATGTCTCGTCCGGGAAGCCGAATTCTTGCGCCTTCGGGAACGCTTCGGCGATGTGGTTGGTCGCGGCACCCGGCTTGATCCGCTGCATCGCGTCGTCGAGCCAGCCGCGCGCCTTCTTGTAGGCGTCGTGCTGCGCCGGCGTCGCGCGCCCGACATTGAAGGTGCGGTAGTAGCAGGTGCGATACCCCATGAAGGCTTGCAGGATGTCGAAGAAGGCCTGGTCGCCGGGGCGGATCATGCGGTCGGTGAAGTTATGCGGATGCGGGTTGCAGCGCTCGCCGGAAATGGCGTTGACCGCCTCCACGTCGTCGGAGCCGTGCGTGTAGAGAAACTTGTTGACCTCGGCGACCACGTCGTTCTCGCGCACGCCCGGCCGCAGCATGTCGTTGATCATGTGATAGGCGCCATCGACCATGGCGGCGGCGCGGTTCAATAATGCGATCTCGTCCTGCGACTTGATCTCGCGCGCTTCCAGCATCACCTGCTGGCCATCGACGATATTGAGCCCGGCCTTCTGTAGTTCGAACATCATCGGCGGTTCGATGATATCGACGCCGATCGGCATGTCGGCGCAGCCGGCTTCCTTGATCAGCGAGGCGATTTCCTTGGAGTGCTTGGCCATCAGGCCGAATTTGGGATCGACCATGCCGCGCATGCCGATGATGCCAGCCTTGCAGTTTTCCGGCAGCAGCCACGGCGCATAGAGCTTGTGATGCACGGCGGCCGAACCGAAGTCCCACAAAATCGGTTCGCCGGTGCGGGTCAGCAGCGTCCAGCGGCAGAGCTTGTCGCGCTCCCATTCGCCGATCTTGGTCGAGGTCAAATAGCGGATGTTGTTGACGTCGAACACCAGCAGCGCGCCGAGTTCGGAGTTCTCCAGCGCCTGCTTGGCGCGGCCGAGCCGGTATTTGTGCAGCCGCTGATAATTGACGCGTTCCTCGAAATCGACCCCGGTGATGCCGAGCGAGGGCAGGGCGCGGCCCCAGTTATGGCGCGGGTTGATGTCCTCGGCGCTGATCTTGCGGACGGTCTGATCCATGGGGTGTCTCCTCACACGGCGTTTATTGGGCAGGGCTTGATTGGTCGGCCGCCACTATAGGCGCTTCCGCCGCGCATTAACACGCGCGCGGGCGCCCGTCACGGGGGCGTCGGGCGGGCCTGGCACGCGAATTTGTCGACTTGACAATGGCCCTATGATAGGCTTATATTCATATTGTCCGGCCCCGTTTCGCGAGGCGTCAAGAAGATGGAACCAAGTGCGGCGCCCGCAGGCAGAGGAAAACGCGTCCTTCGCGCTCGGGCGCGGCGCCGGGGGGTCAATCGCGCGGCAATACAAGAACCCCACCCGGCCGCTCGCTATCGCTCGCGTCCACCCTCCCCGAAGACGGGGAGGGATAAGAAGCACTACTCCGCCGCCGCCATCTTCTCCTTCGGCGCTTCAATATTGAACAGCCGCATGGCGTTGCCGCCGAGAATATTTCGCTTGGCGCGTTTGTCCAGGAACGGCAGATCGTAAATCGTCGACGGCAAATCGAAATCCCAATGCGGATAGTCCGACGAATACAAAAGCTGCGTGTCGGCCTTGAGCATGCGGAAGGTCTGCTCCAGCATTCCCATATCGGTGATTTCCATTGGCTGCGTCGAGAAAAACATGTCGCGCATGTAATCGCTCGGCAGTTTCTTCAACGCCGGCGCTTCCGAGGTGCGCATCATGTATTCGTTGTCGAAGCGCTGCATCATGAAGGGCACCCAAGCCAATCCGCTTTCGATCCACAGCACCTTCAATTTCGGAAAGCGTTCCGGCAATCCGTTGGGGATCCAGTTGGCCAGATGCACCATGTTGTAGAACACGAAGCCGAGCGCGTGCACCGAGATGAACTTGTTCATCATGCCGACGGTCTGGTCGTTCCAGTTGTAGCCAGCGTGAAACGCGAGCGGCAGGCTCATCTCTTCCAGCAGCGCATAGGTCTTCATGAACGAGTTGTGATGCACCGGCCGGTAGCGCGCCGACGTCACCATGAAGCCGGCGACGCCTTTCTTGTCGCCGAATTCCTGCACCATCTTGTACGAGGCCTCGGAATCGTTGAACGGTAGATAGAGCATCGAGCGCAGGCGCGGCTCATGCGCCAAGACGCGCTCGGTCAGCCAGCGGTTATAGGCGCGCGCGAGCGCGACCTCGACCTCGACTTGCGGATGCAGGCCCAGTTGAAGCATCGGCGTCGGAAACATCACCGCGATGTCGATACCGATGGCGTCCATCCAGCGCCGCGTCAGCGTGATGTCGCGATGCGTGCCGGGCGGCGTCTTTTCGATGCCGCGCGTGGCATAACGCATCACGCGGCCGCCCATGTCCTGATAGCCGACGCCGCCCGGCAGAACGCCGTTGCCTTTGGCATTGGCCTGGCGCGCGCTGCGCGCCAATTGCTGGATGACGGGATCGTCCATGTATTCGAGAATTTCGTCCATAGACTCGGTCTCGTAATGATGCGAGTCGACGTCGACGATGGGGAATTTGTCATAGCCGCGTTCGGCCGCCTGCTTCGCCGCATGTGCGAGCAGCTTGCTGGTGTCGAATTCGGCGACTTCCATCTTGCGGAAATCGGAGAGGGGGAGGTCCATGTGCTAGATAACTTTCGCGGATTTATTTTGTTGTCGTCCCCGCGAAAGCGGGGACCCGGCGCTTGCTTTTCTAAGAGCTGGATTCCCGCTTTCGCGGGAATGACAGGAGCGCGTGATGCTCATGTTCACGACTTACCTGACCAGCTTTGCCACATGCCGAGTTCGAACACTTGCAAATTGACGGCCTTCAACATCGCGGTGACGGTCACCATCACGTCGGTCGCGGTCACGCTCGCGTCGGCTGGAAATGCGGAGAGGCCGCCGTCGCGTTCGGCCGCGCGCTCGGCATAGGCGCGCACTGCGTTGGCCAGCGCCGCCTGAATGTCCGCGTCGTTTGCTTTCGACTCAATCGGCGACGACATAAATGTCCTCCCCGCGTTTGACTACGTTGAAGCTTTTCAGTTTCAGCTTGCGGTCGCCGGCGCATTCGCCGGTTTTCAAATCGTATTCATAGCCGTGCCAGGGACAGACGAAATGGATATCGTCCCTGGAGAATGTCTGCCCCTGCCAGGTCTTGTCGGGCGCCAGCACGTCCTCGACCTTGTGCATCATCACGCCTTCGCAGGCCGGTCCGCCTTGATGCAGGCAGAGATTTTCATAGGCAAAATATTGTCCCTGCCAGTGAAACACCCCGATTTCGGTCGTCCCGTCACTGACAATACGGCGTTCGCCGTCGGGAAATTGCGAGGCTTTGGCTACGAAAACGTCCGGCATGTGGTCTTAAAACCCGGCTTGATTGGCATTTGTCGAAAGTATGCCATCGAATGACGGGGCACGGCAACGAAGCTTAAACGGCCTTCGTAATCCGATGACCCAGCCTTGCTGCTTTGCGCATTGTGAGCCTCACCCGCGTCACGCATGGTCGCGCCATTAAAGAAAGGCTGCCGGGTGGATCATACATATGTCCTTTTCGCCGTCGCCGCGATCTTTCTGCTCGCCGGCTTCGTCAAGGGTGTCATCGGCATGGGCCTGCCGACGGTGGCGATCGGCCTGTTGAGCCTGACCCTGACGCCGGCGCAGGCGGCCGCCATTCTGGTGCTGCCCTCGCTCATCACCAACATCTGGCAGTTCGCCGCCGGCGGCGGGCTGATTGCGCTGGTGACGCGGCTATGGCCTTTGCTCGCCGGCATCGGCGTCGGCACGTTTCTCGGCGCGCTGCTGCTGCCGCATAGCGGCAGCGGACAGGCGTCGATGTGGCTCGGCATTGCGCTCGCGGCTTACGCCTGTCTCGGTCTCGTCAAGATCGAATTCACCGTGCCGCCGCGCGCCGAAACCTGGCTCGGGCTTGCCGTCGGCATCGTCAACGGCGCGATCACGGCGGCGACCGGTATTTTCGTATTGCCCGGAGTTCCCTATGTGCAGGCGCTAGGTTTGGAACGCGACAGACTGGTGCAGGCTTTCGGCCTCTCCTTCACGGTATCCACCGTCACGCTCGCGCTGGCGCTCCAGCATGCGGGCGAAATCAACACCGCGCTGTTGGCGCCGGCGTTGCTGGCGCTGGCGGTCTCGCTCGTCGGCATGTGGCTCGGCCAATTGGTGCGCGACCGCATCAAGCCGGCGACGTTCCGGCTGTGCTTCTTCATCGGCCTCCTGGCGCTCGGCCTACATCTAACCTTGCGCGGATTGTTGTAACGGCGACAGGTTTCCCCCGCTATTAACAGATGGCGCCGCCGGGGTTTTTAAAGCCGCCGCGTCGTGAACGTGAAAATCAAAAATTTTTGCAAGGGCTTACGCGGTAATTCGCGATTGGTGCGCGCATTGATGGAATTTGCGCGCGCGCTTGCCTGCGTGGTCGCGAACCGTGAAAGTCACAAACAGATAACGCTTAGTCGTGTGATGTCATGTGTCGCTACCAACGCATGTGCCCATCAAAAAATTTAATTCGCGTGAAGCAAAAGCCGTGTCCGGCGTTGTGAATTTCGGTCCATGTTGGTCTGGGGGTATTTCCGATGCGGGTAAAACTCGCGTTTCTGGCAGGCGTTGCCATTTGTTTGTCGGGCGCCGCATTGGCGCAAGTTCCGGGCGAGCGGCAAGCGCCTCCGCAGGCGGTACAAGGCTGGACGCCGACGGCACCGCAGGTGTCGGAAACCTCTGGCAAAACAGTCCCCGATCCTTGGCACCCATATGAACCGGTGACGCCCGGAATCGCCGCAGGCGCCTTTAGACTTTACCCGTCCGTCACTGCCGGCACTTTCTATGACGACAATGTCTTTGCCTCGAGCGCGAACCGGCAAGGTTCCTGGGGCGGCCTGGTGCGGCCCGAACTCGGTCTGACCACGGCCGGACCGAACTATGCGATGGAAGCGCGGGGTTATGTTGAGCGACGATGGTATTCCCGTTTCTCCGGCGAGGATCAGACCAATGGCGGCCTCGCCCTCGCGACGACCGTGATGCCGGATCCCAACACGCAACTGGTCGGCAAATTTGCCTACACCCGCGCACATGAAGCGCGCGGCGGCGGCGAATCCTTGATCACCGCCTTCGACCGGCCGGTCGGCTACGACACGATCGAAGCTTCGGGCGCGCTTAACAAGCGTTATGGCCGTTTGTGGTCTTCGCTCGGCGTCGCCGGGTCATGGACCAATTACGACACGCCGACCGTCGGCGGCGTTCCAGTCAGCCAGAGCTATCGCGACGGCAATGTCGGCGTCCTGTCCGGCCGCATCGGCTACGTCGTGGCGCCGCTGACCAGCGTGTTCGTCGAATTGGCCGGCAACCGGCGTGACTTCCAGGTCGATATCTTCGACTCGACCGGCTACCGCGTCGTCGGCGGCATGCTGTTCGAGCCGGGCCAGGGCGCGCGCATGAAGGGCGAAGCCTACGCCGGCTACATGTTCCAGAATTACACTGGCGTGAACTTCAACACCGTTTCGACCTTCACCTATGGCGGCTCGCTCGCTTTCCTGTTGGCGCCGCGCTGGACCGGCGTGGTCGAAGGGCGGCGCAATGCGCTCGAATCGAATTTGAATGGCGGCGTCAGCCTGATCGAATCGCTGGTGGCGGGCCGGCTTGACTACGCGCTGCTGCCAAATTTCATCGTCGGCGCCGGCGCGAGCTATCTGGTCGACGAATTCCAGGGCGCCGGCCGCACCGATCATTCGCTGAGCCCATTGGTCTCGGTGAAATATCTGGTCAATCCAAACCTGACGCTCGGTTTCGACTACCGCAACATCGGCTTCGATTCGAACGGTATCGCCGGCGCGCCGAGCTATACCCGCAACCTCTATCTGTTCTCGCTGAACGCCCGCATCTGACGCGACCGCGGCGCGCAAAAAAACACCGGCCATTTCTGGCCGGTGTTTCTGTCTCGGATGCGGGTTAAATCTGGCCGGCGCCGAGGCTGCTTTCCCTTTTCGGCTTGCCGTTCTTCTTTTCCTGATGCACCAGGCGCCAGCAGCGGTCCCAGATGCGCTTGCTGTAGTGCTTGCGGTCGCGCAGCACACGCACGCAACGCGCCCGCCAGTCATCGGCCGCATAGGCGCCGCCGCCGCTGAAGCCGCCGATCGCGACACTGCCGCCGCCGCCCGAGTTAGAACCATTTGTCTCGGTCGTGTTGTTGGTGACGTTGGTGTCGCCGCCATTGTTGGTCGTATTGCCACCAATATTGTTCACGGTGTCGCCCACATTGGGCAGCGCTCCGCCGAGGTCTACGTTGGCGGTAACGGTATTGTCGCCGGGCACGCCGCCACTGTGATCGACATTGACGTCGATCGGCTGGTCGCTCGGGTTGGTGGTCACTGCCACCGTCTGCGTACCCGTATCGATGCCGGTGCCACCACCGCCCGAACCGCCGGACGGCGTCAGCCCGTTGACATCGACCCCGGCGGGGTCGCCGCTGCCGCTGCCATTGGTGCCGGTGGTGGTTCCCGACCCGTTGCCGACGCCGATATTGTCGGCAGTCACGCCCGGACCACTGGGGCTACCGTCGCTGGTATTGCCGGTCTGATTGCCGTCATTGGCGATAGCGGTGTTGCTGGCCAATGGCGTATTGCTCGCGCCGCCATTGCTATTGCCGGTCACGCTGTCGGTATTGGCAATCGCCGTGTCGGCCGTCCCCAGCGGGTTGATGCCGCCGGACGGATTGTTGGTCTCTCCTGTTGAGCCGCCGCTGTTAAGGGCGGCGGTATCGGCATTGACCAGCCCCGCCACGCCTTTGTTGCCGCTGTCGCCGGTGTTGCTGCCGTTGTTGGCGAGCCCGGTATCGGCCGAGAGCGCCCCGCCGGAACCGGAATTGCCGGTATCGCCAGTGACGGCCTGCTTATTGAGCGCACCGGTGTCGGCCGCGACCGCGGGAGCAGCGCCGCTATTGCCGCTGTCGCCGGTGCCGCCGCCGATATTGGCGATGCCGGCGGCTGCGCCGAGCGCTCCACCATCGCCGCTATTGTTCTTGCTGCCGGTATCGCTACCGACATTGAGTACGCCGGCTGCGACGCCAGCCACGGGCGCGTTGCCGCTGTTGCCTTGGCTGCCGGTATCGCTGCCGAGGTTAGCGATACCGGCATTGGTCGAGGCGACGCCGGCGTCGCCCGTGTTGCCGCTGTCGCCGGTCGTCGTGTTGGCGCCGTTGAGCGCGCCGATATTCGTCGCCGCCGCTGCATTGTCGGCGTTGCCGCTGTTGCCGCCAGCCTGGTTGAGCACGCCGACATTGGTGTCGGTGAGCGGCACACCGTTGCCGTTCTGGCTGCCGGTCTTGGTACCGGCGCCGTTGAGCAGGCCGACATCGGTCGAGGCGACACCGGCATTTCCGGTCGAACCGGTGCTGCTGGACGGCGAATTAAATCCATCCACGGTCGTCGTCACCGGCGTTTGCGTTCCAGTCTGGTCGATCTTGGTGTCGACCGTCGCGCCTTTGGTGTGGCCATCGCCGAGCGTGATCTGCGCCTCCGGATCGTTGATCACCTTGGCGTTGACGCCTTTCTTGCCGGCGATGCTGGCAGTTTCCTTCTGAGGGCTGGTCGTCGCTTTAACCAGGCTCTTCGAATTGCCGATCCTGGTCTTCGGAATATGCGCTTCGAGACGGTTGGTTTTGCGCTTGACGAAGCGATGCACCGGGTGCGTACCGCTTTGATCTGTCGCGCGCTTCACCGTGCGTTCGCCGAAATTCGCCGCGCCCGAGAAAAAGTTTGGATTGGCGTTGGTCGGAGCAGCCGGTGCGGCGCCGGAGAAACCGCTACCGCCGTTGAGCGCGCCGCCGACCGAACCGCTAAGCCCGCTGCCGATACCGCCAACACTGCCGCCGATACCGCCCAGACCGCCGCCGCCAGTACCGATAATCGTATGGCCGCCGATTGCGACATTAACGCCGCCAGCCGAAGCAGGCACCGCCGTAAACGATAAAGCGGCCACGCTGGCGAGCAGAAGCGCACGCAAATTCCTCGGATGATGTGACATGATCGCTCAAGCCCTCGGTTGGTTAATAGTTTGTTACCCACGGTCCAACCCGCCGTAGGGCCGTTTTGTTCGACACCGGACACCAGGCCAGATCACTAAGCGGTGATACAAGAAATGACATGGCGGAACTTTGCGATTTCGCGGGCAAATCGGGTCCGATCGCCGGTCGAGCGCTTTACAAAGTTCATTTGCGTGCAAATAATTGCGCGTTAGGCAAACTGGGGTGGGCAAGGCGATGCCGCATATCACCGCGCGCGACGGCGTCAGGTTGTATGTCGAGGAGGCCGGACAAGGCACGCCGGTCGTCTTCGTGCACGAATATGCCGGCGATTACCGTACCTTCGAGCCGCAGATGCGGCATCTCGCGCGTGCGCACCGCTGCGTCACCTATAGCCAGCGCGGCTATCCGCCGTCCGATATTCCCGAAGACGGCGATAAATACGGCCAGGACATCGCGCGCGACGACGTGGTCGCGGTCATGGACGCGCTCAAGATCGACAAGGCGCATGTCGTCGGTCATTCGATGGGCGCGGCGACCGCGCTGCATGTCGGCATTCACTATCCCGATCGCTGCATTTCGGTCACCGCCGCCGGGTGCGGTTACGGTTCCAGCCCCGATCCGAAAGTGGTCGAAGAAAGCCGCGCCCAGTCGCGCGAGACCGGCGAAGCCTTTGCCAAGGAAGGCATGGCGGTGATGGCGCCGCGCTATGCCGACGGCGCCACGCGGCAGACCCATAAATATAAAGACCCGCGCGGCTATGCCGAATTCGTCAAGATGCTGAGCGAGCATTCCGCCACCGGCCATGCGCTCACCATGCTGCATCTCCAGGCCGGGCGCCCGACTTTGTGGGACATGGAAGCGGACCTGAGAAAGTTCAAACCGCCCTTGCTGGTGCTGGTCGGCGACGAGGACGGCTGGTGTCTCGACTCGAGTGCCTTTCTCAAGCGCATCGTGCCGACCGCCGGCCTTCAGGTCATTCCGCGCTCCGGCCACACCATCACCAGCGAGGAACCGGCGACGTTCAACGCCGCGCTCGCGGACCTGTTCGCCGCGGCCGAGGCTGGCCGTTGGCTGGCGCATAAGACGAGCGCGTGATTGTCGGCTTAACGTCGATAGCCTGGAGGCGATCGAATGGAAAATGCTTACCATCCGGAGAAATGGCACGATTTCTATGTGATGTTGGGTACGTCAGCGGCGGCGCTGATCGGCTTATTGTTTGTCGTTACCTCGCTGCATCTCGAAGAGATCGTGAACAATCGCGTTTATCGCGCACGGGCGCGCAACAACGCGATTCATCTTCTATTAATGCTCGTTCAGGCGGGGGCAATTCTTGTGCCTCAGCCGTCAGACGTTCTCGG
>Ga0207933_1000429_pt1 | contig 41726 bp, 34 predicted proteins | sample NGESurdeep092012_4_FD_184488 | JGI IMG/M metagenome (GOLD analysis project Ga0207933, IMG submission 184488) | Arctic peat soil microbial communities from Barrow, Alaska - NGEE Surface sample F53-3 deep-092012 (SPAdes) | ecosystem: Environmental > Terrestrial > Soil > Wetlands > Peat ... | reverse complement strand
TCCTGAAAAGAGAAGGAACCTTCTATATGTTAACCAGGGGTTGGATAAAAATGGGATACCGGTATTTAAAGAAATGGCTAAAGAGTATGGATTAGACGATACAACCTCCTCAACCATTGCGGATTTTTTTGATTACGATAATGATGGTGACCTTGATGTATATATTGCCGTCAATGAAATTGTTCCTGGTTATAACCCCTCAGCATTTCGCCCAATAATTACTGACGGCTCTTTTCCAAGTACAGGCCGGTTATATCGTAATGATTGGGACCCGGTATTGAAACATCCGGTCTTTCACGATGTTTCAAAACAAGCGGGCATAACAATTGAAGGGTATGGGCATGCCGCAACTATAGCTGATATTAATAAGGATGGTTGGAAAGATATACTCGTTTCTAATGATTTTAAATCAAACGATTTATTATATATTAATAACCATGATGGTACATTTACAGATGAATCAAGCAAATATTTTAAACATACCTCTGATACCGGAATGGGGCAGGATGTAATTGATATAAACAATGATGGTTTATCGGATGTAGTTGAAGTGGATATGAACCCTGAAGATAATTATAGGAAAAAAATGATGCTGGGGTCAAATACCTATCAGACTTATGTTAATAGTGATCTTTTCGGCTACCAGTATCAATATATACGAAACACATTACAGGTAAACCAGGGCCCCAGGGTAAATGAAAATGATTCCTTAGGAGCTCCAGAATTCAGCGATGTAGGCTATTTTTCCGGCATTTCACAAACTGACTGGAGCTGGGACCCACTGGTAACAGATTTTGATAATGATGGCCTCCGTGATATAATTATCACTAATGGGTATCCGAGAGATGTAACTGACCGTGATTTTAAAAACTTTATGCAGGAAGCTTCTTCAATCGGCAGCCTTTCTTTTCTACTTGACCAGATTCCAAGGGTTAAATTATCAAATTATGCTTTTCACAACGATGGTAATCTTTCATTTAGCAACGTAACCGAAAAATGGGGTATTAACCAACCTTCATTCTCCAATGGTGCAGCTTACGCAGACCTTGATAATGATGGAGACATGGATATGATTGTTAATAATATTGATCAAGAAGCATTTGTTTATGAAAATACAACGATGGATAATCCAAAAAGCCATCCTCATTACCTTGCGGTAAAATTACATGGGGATTCCTTAAATATAAATGGCCTTGGTGCCTGGATAGAGTTACATTACAAGGGGCAGCAACAGGCCTACGAACAAACTCCATACCGCGGATACCTTTCAACTGTACAGATAGAACCCCATTTTGGGTTAGGAAATATTTCTTTAGTGGATTCGGTTATTATAAAGTGGCAGAATGGAAAAGAACAAATCCTGACCAATGTAAAAGCAGACCAGATGATATTGGTAAATCAAAAGGATGCTCATCTCAACTATTCATTTCAAAATAAAAAAATAGATAGCAGTGCCTTGTTTAAGGATGTTACGCATTCTGTGAATATTAACTACGTTCAAAAGTATAAAGATTTTGTTGACTTTAATTACCAACCATTACTTCCTCATAAATTTTCTGAATATGGGCCCGCACTTGCAGTTGGGGATATTGATGGAAACGGGCTTGATGATATTATTTGTGGAGGCGCTTATGGGTATTCTGCCCAGGAATTTTTGCAACAACCAAATGGAAAATTCATCCAGAAAAGCTTGCTAAATGGTAAAGACACGCTCAATAAGAACCGCCAAGATGAAGGAGTTCTCTTATTTGATGCCGATGGCGATGGGGATTTAGACCTTTATATTGCCAGCGGTGGTTTCAAGGGAGAACGAAATAGCCCCTCCTATCAGGACAAATTGTACGTTAATGATGGCAAAGGAAATTTTACTGAAGATTCTGCTGCTCTACCAATCAACTACACAAGCAAGTTTTGTGTGAGGGCGGTAGATTATGATAAAGATGGCGACCTGGATCTTTTTGTCTCGGGAAGGGTCGATCCAAGAAATTATCCAAAAGCTGTTTCTAGTTTTATTTTTAGGAATGATTCTAAAAACGGCCACATAAAATTTACAGATGTTACAGAATCTGTGGCGCCTGCATTAAAGAACATTGGTATGGTAACCGATGCTTCTTTTACTGATTTTAATAATGATGGTTGGCCTGATTTAATCCTTACCGGAGAATGGATGCCAATTACTTTTCTTGAGAATGATAAAGGTGTTTTCAAAAATGTAACACCGGCAAGTGGAGTCGGCAATAATGTTGGATGGTGGAATACAATAGCAGCAGGAGATTTTGATAACGATGGCGATATTGATTATATCGTTGGAAACCTTGGCAGAAATTCCTATTTCCAGGCTAGCGATAAGTACCCGGTAAGTATCCTTGCTAAAGATTTCGATAATAACGGCACTTACGATGCCATTTTATCTTTATACCTTCCTGCTTCTCAAACTGATAAAGTAAAAAAAGATTTTCCGGCTGAATCAAGAGACGATATACTCAAGGAATTGCCAAGATTGAATAGAAAGTATCCCAAATATAAAGACTTTGCCGTTGCAACTATGGATTCTTTATTTTTACCTACGGAACGAGAGGGGGCTCAATACTTACAAGCTAATTACCTCTCATCAGCCTGGTTAAGAAATGATGGAAATGGCCGGTTTACTATGATACCTTTACCAATCCAGGCTCAATTTTCAGTATTAAATGGCATAACGGTAGGTGATTATGATGGAGATGGGAATTTGGATGTTTTGATAAATGGAAACGATTATGGGACAGAACCTATTATTGGAAGGTATGATGCCTTAAATGGGTTGTTATTGAAAGGGGATGGCAAAGGCCACTTTACGCCTTTATCAATTGCAGCAAGTGGAATATACCTTCCGGGTGATGGGAAGGCATTAGTATCCCTGAAAAGCAAAAACGATAAATTACTTATTGCAGGAAGCCAGAATAAAGGCCCATTAAAAGTATTTGAATTAAAAAAAAATACACAATTTTTAGCGTTGAAACCTTTAGACGAAACAGCACTTTTCTATTATAAAAACGGAAAAAAGCAACTTCACGAAATTACCTATGGATCATCATTCTTATCGCAATCAGGTAGATTTCTTATAATTGATAAGAACGTTGTTTCAGTAGAAATAAAAAATAATAAAGGAGAAGTGAGAAAAGTTAATTTCCAATGATGGCCTATTTATTAATTATGAAAATTAAAGGCAATAGGCCAAATAGCCTACGCTTTTTATTGATTGGCTTTATCCTGGCTATAAGTATCTATTCCTGTAAAAGTAGAAATTATACACGGAACAGTACTCATCAAAATGTTTCTTTTGCAAGCATAGAGAAAGGCCAGCAGTTGGCCCAAATGTTTTGCCAGTCCTGCCATATGCTTCCAAGCCCTTCATTATTGGATGCCAAATCGTGGGAAAAAGGTGTTTTACCGGAAATGGCTCCCAGGTTAGGAATTTTCAACTATGGCTTCCAGGCTTACCCGAGATCAAGAGATTTGAATATAGGGGAGAATTTCTACCCTTCTCATCCGGTTTTAAGCATGGCTGACTGGCAAAATATTTTAGATTACTATGAGGCTACTTCTCCTGATACTTTACCTCCCCAAAAAAGAAACCTGCCAATAAAAGGGGGGCTATCACTTTTTGAAATTGAAAAGCCGGAAATCAACTATCAGAATCCTGCTACGTGCTATTTAAAAGTTCTTTCTCATGATTCGTCAAGTGCTATAATATCAGGAGATGCCATTAAGAAAAATCTTTTTTTTATTAGCAAAAATCTGCAAGTACAGGATTCTATAAAGACATATGGCCCTGTTGTAGATATTGATTTTAATAAAAATAATATGCTTGCCTGTGATATAGGGGTTCTAAATCCAAATAATGGAAAATTCGGGAAAGCAGAGGTAATTAATTTTAATTCAAAAGGCCATCTTCAAAAAGATTCGATCCCTCTAATTGAAAATTTACAAAGGCCTGTACAAATCATTACCGCAGATTTAAATAATGATGGTAAGCCTGACTATTTGGTTTGTGAATTTGGATATTTAACTGGCGGTTTAACTTGGTTTGAAAATGAGGGGGATGGGCATTTTATGAAACATATCTTAAGAAATGTTCCGGGAGCAATAAAAGCTTATATTCAGGATTATAACCATGATGGATTACCTGATATTTGGGTTTTATTTGCTCAGGGAGAGGAAGGTATTTTCCTTTTTACCAATAAGGGTAATGGTAATTTTGAACAAAAGGAGGTTTTAAGGTTCCCGCCCAGCTACGGCTCTTCCTATTTTGAACTGGATGATTTTAATAAAGATGGTTATCCGGATATTTTGTATACATGTGGCGATAATGCGGATTTTTCTCCGATTTTAAAACCTTATCATGGTGTATATATTTTTATGAATGACAAAAAAAATCATTTTACACAAAAATATTTTTACCCTATTGACGGTTGCTATAAAGCAATCGCCAGGGATTATGATGGTGACGGCGACCTGGATATAGCAACTATTTCCTTTTTTGCGGATTATCAAAAACAGCCTGAAGAAGGATTTGTTTATTTTGAAAATAAGGGAAATCTTAATTTTCAGCCATATTCATTAAAAGGGACAGAAGTTGGCCGTTGGCTTACCATGGATGCGGGCGATTTCGACGGGGATGGAAAGACAGATTTGATTTTGGGAAACTTTTCAATTGGCCCCAGCGTGAAACATAAAATGGATTGGAAAAATTCTCCACCGTTTATTGTATTAAAAAATATAGGAAAATAAAAATAATCCTTTTTTGTTTGTTTACTGTATACTTCCTTTCGGTTTCATTTCAACAGAGCCTGTATATCAGGGTCTGTTTCCAGGTTGTTCATTTGCCTCATGATCCATGGATATCGGTAAGCTACCCTCCGGGAAATAGGATTTATAGTGAACAAATCCGGATTGGGAAGGCAGGAAGCAATCATAGCGGCTTCTTTTCTTGATAAATTTTTAGCTGGTTCCTTAAAATAATGATTAGCGGCAGCTTCTACCCCAAAAATACCCGGCCCGGTTTGAGCTACATTCAAATACATTTCAAGGATTCTTTTTTTATTCCACAAATGCTCAATCATAAAAGTAAAATACACTTCTAACCCTTTTCGGAAGTAGCCTCCATGTTGCCATAGGAATACATTTTTAGCCACTTGCTGGCTAATAGTACTGGCACCGCGCAACGATTTACTTTTTTGATTGTGTTTCATTGCCTTCTGGATACTTTTAAAATCAAAACCATTATGGTCAGGAAACAATTGGTCTTCTCCGGACATAACCGCAAGCTTAATATTTGAACCCATCTCATCATACTTAATATAGGTTCTGTGTAAGCCATGCCCTGTTATCAGGCTATCAATTTGTGTAATAGTAATGGGAGGGTTTATCCATCTACAAATAACTATATAAATAATGGAAAGGAGGAATCCGTATAAAATAATTTTCAAAAAAGTACGGCCAATCCTTTTAAATAAACCACGTTTCCTGAAGTAAGGTTTTTTGTCCAAAAAAATAAGATTTTTCTATTTCATTTTAATGTAAAGCAATGTATATTTTTTTCCTAATACCATGGTTTTATTTCCGGATTTCATAAGAAAATACCCAATCCCTGCAAGGGAGGCTGCGGTGATAACCAATTGCGGCCTTGCATAATAGCGGGTGTTTGGTTTTGCAAGTATCCAGGTTATTAATCCTGCAGTAGCCAGCAGGGCACCGCCGCCAAAAAGCGCTCCACCTGATCCACTCAAAAAACTGGACCTCTTTTTTTCAAAAGAAACGATCTCTTTATAATTAATTCCGAAATGATATTCAGAAACTGTATCAGTAACAAAAACGCCTAGATTTGGGGAATAAATTTGTTTTATATTATATTGAACTAAAAAAATGGAGTCATTTTTTATACCTGTTACCTGCCCTTCTAAATACCTGGTGCTGGTTGAAAAATCCATTTCTCTTCCTGGAAAAAAGGATTCAATATTGCGGCCATTTTTTTTCAAAATCAACAAATCGTTTTGCGCCATAGTTAGATTAGCTATGAAAATTGCGGATAAAAAAATAAAACAAAAGCGCATCGTATTATAGTTTTTTTACTAAAAACAAAACTCCAAAAAGAAGAACGGTTCCAAAAATTACTAAAATTAAGCCTGAAATTTTGTTGATTAACCTAATGTTTTTTATGGTTAATTTTTTGCGCAATTTACCAGCCAAAGTCACCTTTGCAACATCAGCAGACATATTCAAAATCAGGGCTGTTGCAAAAATAATAATTCGGTCTCTAATACTATGTGAAACTGCAATTGCTGTGGCGGCCGTTAGCCAGAATGCAATTACCGCCGGATTAAGTGTATTTAATAAAAATCCCTGCAAAACAATTTTTGCATGGTCGCTTGTTTTTAAAGGAATAGCCACTTCTTCAGGATGGATATGTACTTTTTTAAAAAAGATATAAAAAACACCCATTCCCATTAAAAAAATACTTCCGGTAATTCCGATCTGCATTTTGAAATCCATTACAGTTGTAACTAATTCCGAGAAAAGATTGCTTAAAACTACCAATAAAAAATCGCTGATCCATACGCCAATTACAAAGCTAAAACCTCCTCCTTTTCCATTGTTTATACTTTGTTTAATTATAGTAAATATAACCGGGCCGACAGAAATCACGAGCAATAATCCCATTGCTATTCCTTTGAGTATTGCTTCAATAACATCAGCCATTTATTAAGAAGGATTTTGTATATTTAATTGAGAATGAAAGTAAAGCCAAAGATCATTTTATAAGGCTACTTTGCGAATTATTTAATTGATGTTCTTCCTTTAAAAATTTTTGCCATTCCTCCTGCATTCTTCCTTTTAACACACGGGGAAATTTATTTTGTCCACCAACCTTTCCTTTTTGCATCATGAATTTCATAAATGTCTCTTCGCTTAAAACATCTATAAAGATTTCTTTTAAAGCATGGTTCCTTTCTACCTCGTAATCATCATTTAATTCCTTCAATTTTTTATCAATAAGAATTTTAAGCGTTTCAGAATTTACTTTGTCATTAGTGCCAATATACCAATGATGCCCAAAAAAATCGCCACATGGTACACCGGCAACTGTGAATTCACCTATAGAAATGTTTAACTCATCACTCACCATATTGATTGCTTTATTAATATTGTCAATACTCAAATGTTCACCGACAAGGCTTAGGAAATGTTTGGTCCTGCCCGTGATGATGATTTCAGATTTTTCAACATCTACAAATTGAACGGTATCGCCAATAAGGTACCGCCAGGTGCCGGCATTGGTGCTTATAAGTATTGCGTAGTTTTTACCTTTCTCCACTTCGTGTGCCATCAATGTTTGAGGGTTTGGAACCATATTGCCTTCTATATCAAAATTGTTTTGATCAAAGGGAATAAACTCAAAAAATATATTATTATTGGTAGCAAGCCTCATCCCTTTTGCATTTTGCCGGTTTTGATAAGCGAGGAAACCTTCACTTGCCAAATAGGTTTCAATGTAAGTAATAGGCTTACCCAAAAGTTTATTAAAACCTTTTTTGTAAGGTTCGAGCGCTACGCCGCCATGGACATAAAATGCAAGGTTGGGCCATATTTCATGTATATTATTTAGCTGGTACCTTTCAATTACTTTTTCCATGCACAACTGAACCCAGGCAGGAACTCCCACTAAAAAAGCGATATCCCACTCAGGTGCTTTTTCAACAATTTCTTCCAGTTTTTTAGACCAGTCGGTTACTTTAGCAATTTTTTTTCCAGGTTTATACATTCCCTGAAACCAGAACGGAATATTTTTTGCCTGAATTCCACTTAAATCGCCAGCATAATAGTTTGCAGATTTTTGTAAATGGGTGCTTCCTCCAAGCATAAGCCACCCTTTTCCTACATATTTTTTGGGTACATTATTATAAGAAGCGAGGCTTATTAATTGCCTGAAACTTGTGAGTGTGTTGGCCCGGATCAATTCTTTGGTAATCGGGATGAACTTGCTTGATGATTCGCTTGTACCACTGCTTAGTGCAAAAAATTTGATAATCCCCGGCCAGCAAACGTCAGGCTTGCCCTCGAGGGCGCGAAACCACCATTCGTTATAAATTTTTTCATAAGAAAAAGTAGGGACAGCACGTTGAAAATTTTTACCAGGATGTTTGCTCAAAAGGATTTGATCAAAAAGATATTTCTGGCCAAACTCAGTAAAACGGGCTCTTTTTAATAATTTTTGTAAAACTTTTAATTGTTGCCTTCTTGTAGAACTTACAGGAATATGCAATGCCCGGTAAAATGATTTTGGAAATTTAATATCTATAAATGCCATTCCTTAATAAGTTGTTGACAAAAACAAATTTAATGAATAGTTAAACCACTTAAGCCATTAATTTATAAATGGCTATACCGATACTTTAAACAGGTGATTTATTTGAACCTCTGCATTTCTGATTTTTCATACCTGCGCCTGAAGTTTATTTTTTTGCCATCAGATAACTGCAATGCACCACTTGCTAAATAACGAAAAATAAAAATAATAAAAGAAAGAATTTTATAAAACTTAATTGCAAAACTTATTAAGCCTAAAAATATCTTCAATAAACATAGTGTGTGTAGTTTTTAATCAGGAATTCCCTCGCTTTTTGTGAGGGATTTTTTTTAATTCAAACCTTTTTATGGAGATTTTTATTGTAAAAATAATTTAGTGTTGGTAGTTTTTAGTTGAATAAATTAGCTAAAAAACGTAAATTTTTTCTTTGATAAGAAATTTGCTTTAATTTTATACGATTAATAATAATAATTTTATCATAATTACGGCGTCTGATTTTCCGGATGTTGCTATTTTTCATCTTTAATTAAAACTTTAATGTATAACCACATCTGGAAAAAATATTTGCCTATTATCAGGATATTAATGAAGAAGGCTGTTTTGGAAGAGCAGCTATTAGACCTGAATAGGATAGATTTTGAAAGAGCCGGTACCGGAAGGAAGGCGGGTTATAAATTTATGATAGAATTTACGGAAGGAAAAGTTGGAAACGTGATCAGTGGATCAGTATTGGCGATGCATCTTGCACAGGTTATTATCGAGGATGATGCTGCGCATGAAATTATTAATGAACACAATTTTGAAGTAAGCCTGAATACTAAATTTCAATTGTCTATAAAGAATAAAGAAAAAGAAGCAGCTACGAAATAATTAGAAAAACAGACAGGTTGCACGCAAATGAGTGTATTTTATTCTCATTGAAGCTTTTCATTTCTTTGAATTACAGTAAAGAAACAAATAATCGAGATTTTTATTCTCCTTTCTAAAAACTGTGATTAAAAACAAATCACTAAACTTGCTGTAAAATACTTTGGTCTTTTGAGGGCAACAAAGAAGATCCCATCAAATATTCATCTACTTTTCTCGCACATTCCCGTCCTTCAGAAATAGCCCAAACGACTAATGACTGGCCACGGCGCATATCTCCAGCCGTAAATATTTTAGAAATATTGGTGTGAAATTCCTTTTCTGAAGCTTTTACATTTCCTCTTTCATCTAATTCTATATCTAGCTGGCTTAACAACCCTTCATGTTGCGGATGCACAAATCCCATTGCCAATAAAGCTAATTCACAGGGTATTTCAGTTTCGCTTCCTGCAATTTCTACAAATTTTGCAGGTTTATTTTCCTCTGTAAATTTCCATTCAAGATCTACAATTTTGAGCGCTTTAAGGTTTCCGTTTTCGTCTCCAATAAATTCTTTGGTAGCAATTGCCCAATGGCGGTTTGCCCCTTCTTCATGCGAACTGGTTGTTTTTAATATCATGGGATAAGTTGGCCAGGGCATATAAGGTGTGCGGCTTCCCGGTGGCTTGGGCATTAATTCAAATTGGGTTACTGAGCTTGCTTTTTGCCTGTTTGAAGTTCCTACACAATCACTTCCGGTATCGCCACCGCCAATCACAATTACATTTTTAGCAGTAGCAAAAATATTTTCTTCTTTTACTCCCTTGTGAGAAACTCTTCTGTTTTGTTGTTTTAAAAAATCCATTGCAAAATGAACGCCTTTGAATTCTCTCCCAGGAATAGTCAAATCCCTTGGAATAGTTGATCCGCCTGCAAGAATAATAGCATGATATTCACTCAAATGGTCATTAATGCTGATATCAACACCTACATTGGCATTACATTTAATTTCTACGCCCTCCTCTTTCATTAAATTAATCCTGCGTTCCACCACCCATTTTTCTAATTTAAAATCAGGGATGCCATATCTTAATAAGCCTCCGGGCTCGTCATCTCTTTCAAAGATAGTAACGTTGTGGCCGGCAGAATTTAATTGAACAGCAGCGGCCATTCCTGCAGGGCCGGAGCCGATGACTGCTATTTTTTTACCAGTCCTGATTGCGGGAATCTTTGGATTTATCAGGCCTTTTTCAAATGCAATTTCTATAATATGTTTTTCTATTTCTTCAATTGTAATAGCGGGTTGGTTGATGCCAAGCACACAGGAAGTTTCGCAAGGAGCAGGACAAATTCTTCCCGTAAATTCAGGAAAATTATTTGTAGAAGAAAGAATTTCATAAGCTTCCTCCCAACTCTTGCGGTAAACTGCATCATTAAATTCAGGAATGAGGTTTCCTACAGGGCACCCATCATGGCAAAAAGGAGTACCGCAATCCATGCACCTTGCCGATTGTTGATTGAGTTTTTCATCTGAATACCTTTCTATAAATTCCTCATAATCATTGACTCTTTCCTGAGATGGGCGCTTTTTTGGAAGCTCCCTTGTAAATTCTAAAAAGCCGGTTATTTTCCCCATAATTTTTTATTTATTTTGCCACGAACCCACCTTTGTCGGCAGACAGGTTTCACGAATCATCTTGAATTATTTTGCACTCCAATAGTGAAGATTCGTGGCTTTCTTTTATGCTTTATCCGTGGAAATCTGTGAAATCTTTGGCATTTTCTTTTCAGCCAATACTTTTTTGTAATCCTGTGGAAAAACTTTTACAAAATTTTTCAACTGATTTTCAAAATCATTTAAAATAAACTTTGCTACTGTACTTCCGGTTAGTTTGTATTGTTTGCTAATCATTTGATTTAAAAACTTTTCATCCTCTTCGCACACAGGATCAAGGTCAACCATTTCTTTGTTACACAATGCATCAAAGTTATGCTGAACATCATAGACATATGCGATACCTCCGCTCATTCCCGCTGCAAAATTTCTTCCGGTTGGCCCGAGAAGAATGGCATTTCCTGCTGTCATATATTCGCAACCATGATCTCCAACTCCCTCTACCACAACGTTTGCTCCTGAGTTGCGCACGCAAAACCTTTCTCCTGCTTTTCCCCGTATAAATGCTTCACCAGAAGTGGCTCCGTAAAAAGCAACATTACCGATTATGATATTTTCTTCAGGAACAAAGCCCGCATCCTTTGATGGGTAAATAATAACCTTTGCTCCGCTAAGACCTTTACCAAAATAATCATTAGCATCGCCTTCTAATTCCATGGTTACTCCCCTGGTATTAAAAGCCGCGAAACTTTGGCCAGCAGTTCCGGTAAATTTAAAATGGATAGTATCATCTGGTAAACCTTTTTCTTTATACTTTTTTGAGATCTCATTTGATAAGAGAGTCCCTGTTGTTCTGTCGGTATTAATTATTTCGAAAGAAGCTTTCACTTTTTCTAAATTTTCTAATGCCGGCTGTGCTTTATTTAATAATTGCCAATCTAATATTCCATCCAGGCCATGATCTTGTTCTTCAGACTTAAAAAGCCCTACAGATTTTGAAGCAGGCTCTTTAAATAAAATAGGAGAAAGATCAAGTTTACTGAATTTCCAGTGATTAATATTTTCTCTTTTTTCAAGAAAATCTGACTGTCCAACCATTTCATTAATAGTTCTGAAACCAAGTTCTGCCATAATTTCCCTTAATTCCTGGGTTAAGAATTTGAAGAGGTTTACCACATGGTCAGCATCGCCTGTGAAACGTTTACGCAATTCAGGGTCTTGGGTAGCGACACCTACCGGGCAAGTATTTAAATGGCATTTACGCATCATAATACAACCTTCTACAATCAAGGCTGCCGTTGCTACGCCCCATTCTTCAGCACCGAGTAAAGTAGCAATGGCTATATCCCTTCCGGTTTTTAATTGCCCATCTGCCTGAACAACCACTCTGCTGCGTAATTTATTTTTTACCAAAGTCTGATGAGTTTCAGCAAGGCCCAGTTCCCATGGTAACCCAGCATGTTTTATCGAACTTATGGGCGATGCGCCTGTTCCTCCATCGTGCCCTGAAATTAAAATTACATCTGCTTTTGCTTTTGTAACTCCTGCAGCAATAGTTCCAACACCAGCCTTTGATACCAGCTTAACATTGATCCTTGCCTTCCTGTTAGCATTTTTTAAATCGAATATTAATTGTGCTAAATCTTCAATAGAATAAATATCGTGGTGCGGAGGTGGTGAAATCAATCCAACGCCGGGAGTAGCATGTCGAACTCTTCCAATCCATTCATCTACCTTGTAGCCTGGCAATTGGCCGCCTTCACCAGGTTTAGCACCCTGTGCCATTTTAATTTGTAGCTCATCCGCCTCAGTTAAATAGCGGCTTGTTACGCCAAACCTTGCGGAAGCTACTTGCTTGATTGCGCTTCGCATTGAATCTCCATTTGGTAATTTTTCAAATCTTATTTCATCTTCTCCGCCTTCACCCGTATTGCTTTTTCCTCCAAGGCGGTTCATAGCGATAGCTAATACAGTATGCGCTTCCCAGGATATGGAGCCGAATGACATAGCGCCGGTAGCAAATCTTTTGTAAATATTTTCAGCAGGTTCTACTTCGTCAATCGAAATAGATGGGCGGTTCTTTTTAAATTGGAATAAACTTCTTAGAGTCACTGCCTTTTCACTTTGTTCGTTAACTGCTTTTGAATATTTTTTGAATATTTTATAATCATTCATCCTTGTTGAATACTGAAGCAAGTGAATAGTTATTGGGTTGAATAAATGAAATTCTCCTTTTCTTCTCCACTTATAGAGCCCTCCCACAGTTAGGCGGTCAAATGAAATATCTTTTTTACTGAATGAAAAAGAATGTTTTACTAAAGCTTCTTTTGCTATTTCATCAAGTCCCATTCCTCCAATTCTGGAGGTGGCTCCAATAAAGTATTTGTCAATTACTGATTTATTAATACCTAATATTTCAAATATCTGGGCTCCCTGGTAAGATTGGAATGTTGATATTCCCATCTTTGAAAAAACTTTCAACAATCCATTATTAATAGCAGCTTTATAATTTTTCTTTAATGCATTTGAATCTAAGACTTCACCTAATTTGCCCTGAATCCTCAAATCGCGGATCGTTGACAGCGCCAGGTAAGGATTGATAGCGGTAGCTCCAAAAGCGATAAGGCACGCAAAATGATGAACTTCCCAAACATCGCCAGCTTCAATAATTAAACCGACCTGGCCACGCAAACCTTTTTTTATCAAATGGTGATGAACTGCAGAGCAAGCTAGCAAAGATGGTATTGCAGCGTGTTCTGAATCTATCGCTCTGTCTGATAAAATCAAAACTTCAAAGCCATCTTCCACAGCTTCCGCAGCATAACGGCACAATCGCTCAATCCCTTTTTGAAGAGAACCGGGCTTGCCATCAGCCATAAAATAAGTTTGTAATGTATGCGCCTGGAAAATGCCTGTATCAATACTTCTTATTTTTTCTAATTCGGTATTAGATAATACAGGATGCCTTAAAGCGACCGTATGGCAAGACAAGGGATCATCTTCCAATAAGTTTCCGTTATTTCCCACAAAAGTCGCCAGCGACATTACCAATCTTTCCCTGATAGGATCAATAGGGGGATTAGTTACCTGGGCAAAAAGTTGTTTAAAATAGCTACTTAAATGTTGTGGTTCATCACTCAAAACTGCCAGTGGTGTATCGTTGCCCATTGAACCAATCGGCTCTTTGCCAGTAAGCGCCATTGGGGAAATGATCAATTGCAGGTCTTCTGTAGAATAACCGAAAGCTTTTTGATATTTAAAAATCTGGTCATACTCAAGGTGTGTAAACATTACCCGGGGCGCAGGCAATTCTTCCAACCGGATTTTATATTTATTCAACCATTCAGCATAAGGTTTCTGCGAACAGATCTTTTGCTTTATTTCTTCATCACTGATAATTCTTCCTTCCTCAAGGTCAACAACAAACATTTTTCCCGGCTGCAACCTGCCTTTTTCTTTAATCAATTTAGGGTCTACCGGCAGAACGCCGGTTTCAGAGGCCATAATTACCCTGTCGTCAGTGGTAATACAATATCTTGATGGGCGCAAGCCGTTTCTATCTAAAGTAGCGCCAATCACTTTTCCATCGGTAAAAGAAATGGACGCAGGCCCGTCCCATGGTTCCATAAATGAGGCGTGGAATTCGTAAAACGCTTTCTTTACGGGGTCCATTTGTTCATTGCCATCCCAGGCTTCCGGTATTAGCATCATCATTACGTGGGGCAAAGAACGGCCACAGAGATGAAGCAATTCGATCATATTATCCAAACAGGCAGAATCAGATTGCCCTTGTTCTACCACAGGCAAAAGCATTTCCATTTCTTCTTTGGAAAAAAATTGGGAAATAAAACCTTTTTCACTGGTACGCAACCAGTTTAAATTTCCCTGCAAAGTATTAATCTCTCCATTGTGTGCAATGTACCTGAAAGGCTGTGCAAGTTTCCATGAAGGGAAAGTATTGGTAGCAAAACGTGAGTGGATCAAACCGAAAGCAGAAACAATTTTTTTGTTACTTAAATCAGGAAAATATTTGCGAAGTTGAAGGCTGGTAAGTTGGCCTTTATAAATAATGGTTTTATAAGAAAGAGAAGCCACATAAAATCCAATCACATCTTTTTTAACCGTATTATTTATGGTTTTAGCAGCATAGTTTCTTAAAACAAATAGTTTTCTTTCAAACTCATCGGGATTATTTATATGGTCAGGGCATGCTATAAAAACCTGTTCTATTTCTGGCTCAACTGACAATGCAGAAGTGCCGATATCTTCTGTATTTACAGGGACACGGCGGTAGCCCATTATTTCAAGCCCCATGGTTTCTGCACAGCGGTTAAAGATATCCCGGCATTCTTCGCGCAGGCGTATATCTTTTGGAAAGAATAAAACTCCTACTCCATATTTACTGTATGACGGCAGGTGAATGCCTAATTTTAAACATTCATCAAAGAAAAATTCGTGCGGAGTTTGAATTAAAATTCCGGCGCCATCGCCTGTATTGATTTCGCAGCCGCTAGCTCCACGATGCTCCATGTTTTCAAGAATGGTAAGTGCATCTGAAACAATACGATGGCTTTTGTTGCTTTTTATATTAGCAACAAAGCCTATTCCACATGAATCATGTTCAAATTCTGAAGAGTATAAACCTTTATTTTCCATAATTGATTAGCTCGTTTGTTCAATCCTTATTTCTGCAAATTACATCCTATGAAAGATAGTTAAAAGTTGTTTGATGTTGCAAAATTACTTTGCAAAGCCAATGCTGCTGAAATTATCTTTAAATAACTGGTTAATAAAATAAAATATCAGTTAATTCTACAATTGGCAACTTATTCGATTTATTTTGAAAAGCTTAATGGTAAAGGATTTAAAGAAAAAAAAATTACAGTTTCCAAATCGGTACCTCATTCAGAAACTGTTAGTGGGTTTAGCTTCAAAATAAGAAAATGGCATATTTGTTTGTTTACTGCATCGTACATTCAAAAAAAATTCCGGCTGATAAGGCAGGAATTTTTTTCAATTTCTTTTAAATATACTTTTTCTTATGCTTCTACCTGCTGCATCTTCTGTGTTTTCTTTCTTTCATCTTCATTCAAAATCACTTTGCGCATACGGATGAATTTAGGCGTTACCTCTATGCATTCATCCTGTTGAATATATTCCATACACTCTTCCAGGCTGAATTGTATTTTAGGAGCAATCCTCGATGCTTCATCAGCACCACTGGCACGATGGTTGGTCAGTTTTTTAGGTTCTGTTGCATTTACAATTAAATCTCCGGGTTTGATGTGTTCGGCAATAATCTGGCCTATATAGACTTCTTCTCCCGGGTCAACAAAAAACCTTCCCCTGTCCTGCAATTTATCAATAGAATATCCGGTTGTCCTATCCTGGTTTTTGGAAATTAAAACACCATTACTTCTGCCTGGAATATATCCTTTCCATGGTTTGTATTCCAGGAAACGATGTGCCATTACGGCTTCGCCTGCTGTGTTGGTAAGCATGTTGGAACGAAGGCCTATCAGCCCTCTTGAAGGAATCTCAAATTCAAGGTGTTGCATTTCTCCCTTGTTTTCCATGATGAGCATTTCACCTTTTCTTTGTGTAACCAGGTCAATTACGCGGCCACTATATTCTGTAGGAACATCTACGACCAGGTTTTCGTAAGGCTCACATTTTTGCCCGTTTATTTCTTTAGTAATTACCTGCGGCTGCCCTACTGTAATTTCATAACCTTCACGGCGCATGGTTTCTACCAAAATACTAAGATGCAAAATACCGCGGCCATATACCATAAAGCTATCTGCACTACCGGTCTCGCTTACACGCAAAGCCAGGTTTTTTTCCAACTCTTTTTCCAACCTGTCTTTCAAATGGCGGGAAGTAACATATTTTCCATCCCTGCCATAAAATGGAGAATTATTAATGCTGAACTGCATATTCATAGTCGGTTCGTCCACGCTGATTATTGGCAACGCCTCAGGGTTTTCAAAATCAGCAAGCGTTTCACCAATATTAAATCCTTCAATGCCTACAACCGCACAAATATCTCCGGCGCTTACTTCACTAACTTTCTTTTTACCTAAACCTTCAAAAACATACAATTCTTTTACACGGCTCCTTTGAATAGTTCCGTCTAATTTCATTAAAGACAAAGGCTGATTTTCTTTTATCACTCCCCTTGCTACTTTTCCAACTGCAATTCTTCCTAAAAATGAAGAATAATCCAAAGAAGTAATCTGCATTTGTAAAGTGCCTTCTGCAGTGGATGGCGGCGGAACTTTTTCTAAAATTTTATCTAATAAAGGAAAAATATTATCGGTTGGTTCAATCGTTGTGTTCATCCATCCTTGCTTGCTGGAGCCATAAATAGTAGAAAAATCAAGTTGTTCTTCAGTAGCGTCCAGGTTGAAAAATAATTCAAAAACTGCATCATGAACTTCATCAGGGCGGCAATTTGGTTTGTCAACTTTATTGATAACCACTATCGGACGCAAGCCTAATTGCAAAGCCTTCTGCAACACAAAACGAGTTTGTGGCATTGGCCCTTCAAAAGCGTCAACTAATAGAAGTACGCCGTCAGCCATTTTTAATACACGTTCTACTTCGCCTCCAAAGTCACTATGGCCTGGAGTATCAATCACGTTTATCTTTACGTCTTTATAAGTAACTGAAATATTTTTGCTGAAAATAGTAATGCCGCGTTCTCTTTCCAGATCGTTGCTATCCATGATCAGTTCTCCGGATTCCTGGTTGTCGCGGAAGATGTTGGTACTGTGTAAAATTTTATCAACCAAAGTGGTTTTACCGTGGTCAACGTGTGCAATTATTGCAATATTTCTGATGTCCATAATTAATTTTAAACCTACTGGCTAAAAGCCCTAAATTTTTTAAGGCTGCAAAGGTACGTTAAAACAGCTTCTTAGCAAGGATAAAAGCCAAAGTTAACAGTTAAGGGAATTATGCCTCAAAAGTGCCTTGTAATTTAATGAAGCATTATTTATTATTGATAAACTACAAAGAAGTGCTGGAAAGATTTTTAGATGCAAATGCTATTAGAATTTTTGTTGATAATTTAGTTTTTACTTCATTTAAAAAAGCCAATTTCAAAAAATTATTTGAATGGTGAAGGATCTTTTATTTATGAATTTTAATTTAAAATAAATGTATTTGGTTTTTATTTTCTGGCAGTAAACCAATAAATAAGAATGATTATTATTTTAGGTATATTTTTTTCTGTTAATATCTAAGTTGCCTGGAATTTTAAATTAAAATACTTAAAAATCATTTTCAAAAAGGTGAAGTTGACAACTAATTTTTTTCGTTAATGAAATATAATAAATTATTTTATTAATATTTTTTGTGCTACAATTCGCTGAATGTTAATATATTTGACAGGTAGTTTAAATGTATATTATTAAAAAAAATAATTAAAATTGGAGAAGTGAGTTTTTCTCCTATTTTTGCAACGGTGTTTTTCATAGGTTAGCAACGGCCAGCCCTTTTTAGGGCAGGCCTTTCTTTTATTTAAACCTAAAAATAGGGTATTTTATATCGTGGTAAAACAGAAATTCCCAGTTTTCTTTTTCACCTTCTTCCCACCATTTTTGCCTAAGTTCCATTGCCGCAGCTCCATCAAAATCATATTTTGCTTTAAAACGATTTTTCATTTGTTGTAATTGAGGTGCCACATCTCCTCCAAAAAATATTATTTCATCATTATCTGTTATTTTATATACCTGATGAAAGGGCGTATGGGCTCCTGAAACTTTATAATAAATATATCCGTCAATAACGCCTTCGTCTTTAGTAAAAATAATTTTTCCACTTTTCTCAAGTAATAAAAAATCGTTTATGTGATAGGAAGGCAACCCTTTTTTCAAAGCATAATCCCATTCATTTTTGTTGACATAATAGGTGGCATTTTCAAAACTTACAATTTTTTTATTTTGCTGTGCGATTCCTCCGGTATGGTCTTTATGAAGGTGAGTAAGAAGCACTTTGGTAATATCTGTGGCGTTAATTCCTTGAGAGGCTAGATTTTTATGGATTTGTAATTGCCCATTTTCATCTGCGAAACCAAGGCCTGTGTCAAGCAAAAGAATGTCTTTTGAAGTAATAACAACAAATGGTTGAATCTCTACTAATAGGCTTCCTTTATTCCTCTCTTGAAGGTTGTCTTTATCAATATCAAATGGAATAAATTTTTTTGATTGATCAATTGTGAAAGCTCCTTCACTTAATGGAATTATTTTAGCCATACCGTATTTTTTTGCCAGGTGGAATTTTAAATAAAAATCTGTTTATCTCAAAATCATATGCCTGTCCGCATCAAGCCTGATTAAAATAAAGATTAAAATAGTAAATGTTAACAGGGAGGAACCGCCATAACTCATTAATGGTAACGTTATTCCAATAACAGGGGCCAAGCCTACTGTCATACAAATATTAATAGAAACATGAAAAAAGATAATAGCAGCTACGCTATATGCGTACACACGTGTAAATGTACTACGCTGCCGTTCTGCCAGAAAAACAATGCGAAGCATAAAAGAAAAGTATAAAAGTACTACCAAAACGCTGCCCCAAAAGCCGAAGTTCTCACCCACGGAAGTAAAAATAAAATCAGTATGTTGTTCAGGTACAAAATCTCCCTGTGTTTGCGTGCCTTTTAAGAATCCCTTACCCCAAAAGCCACCAGAGCCAATTGCTATTTTTGACTGTTTTACATTGTAATTTTCTTTTTCTTTTTTAGCTTTATGCTCTACTTCTTCCCCTTTTTTTGTAAGCCCGGTAGTTTCCCCTTCAGCAACGTAATCAACGCCAAAAGTATTCATAATCCTCTCTACCTGGTATTGATGCATTACATGTTTGAAAATATATGGAACCGCGAATCTTTGAATACCTACGCACAAAATCCATAACCCTAAAATAATTACCAAGACGCCTTTGTCCCTTTTTATAGTTCTTCTTAGAGTGTAAATAACCACACATGCAATTAAAGTAAGAATAAGGGCCAATAAGTTCTTTTCTACTAAAATAGTTGCCACTACTAATACACCAAATGAAAAACCTATTATCAGGTAAACAGGCGGCAGCCCTTCACGGTACATAGGAATTAAAAAAGCAAAATACACCAATGCCAGCCCGGTTTCATTTTGTAAAAGAGAAAAAGCAGCGGGAGTTAAAGCGATTGCTGCAGCAATAAGTTGAGACCTTCGATTTTGGAAATTCGTTTCCGGGCGCGATAAAAATTTAGAGAGCGCTAATGCTGTAAAAATCTTACAGGTTTCTACCGGCTGAAGATTAAAAAATCCGAGAGGTATCCATGATTTTGAGCCATTAATATCTTTACCTAAAACAAAAGTAGCCATCATTAATAGAATACCAAAGGCATAGCCAAGGTTAGCAGTGGCAGTAAAAAATTTGCTATCTGTCAGCAAAATAAAAACTGCAACAATTGCTGACATGCCAATGAACAAAAGCTGCCTGGAATAATTTTTTTTTAGGCCGATTATACTTCCCCAAATATTTTCATCATTATGGTATTCTACAGAAAATATGCATAATACACCTATAGAAACAAGGATAATATAAAACCAAACACTTATCCAATCTACTCCTTTAGATATGATAGCCTGATCGCGCATTAAATTTTATACGATGAGTTTAATTGAATGAATTATTTTTTTATTTTCTTTTTTTGTTGTTCGGGTAATAGTGCTTTAGTAGGGTTGTTTCCTATTTTTTCTTGCTTTTGTGGTAAAGAATCTTTTTTTGGTAAAGAATCTATTTGTGGATCTTTTAACTCCTCCATAACTTCTGAACTATCCACGTCATCAATCCCTAAAGTATCTTTTATTGATTTTATATACCCCTTTGCTAAAAGGTCTTTTTGTTTTTTTACATGAGCAATTGAATCCCTTACTCTCATTGCTTCAAGCATTCTTGCAGGTATTAAGTTTAATTCAGAAATTTTTTCAATTAAAGCTTTCCGGTCTGGTTCAGTAATGGAATCTTTTAAATATTTTTCAATCATAAGGCTTGCAATTGGGGCTGATGAAGTTGCACCAAACCCGGCATTCTCACATATAACGGCTATGGCTATACGAGGATTTTCACGTGGGGCAAAAGCAGCGAAGAATGCATGGTCTTTTTGTTTTACTCCTTTGTAATAATTTTCAACAGTTCCTGTTTTTCCACAAACGATTATACCTGGAACTTTTGCAGCAGCACCGGTTCCTCTTTCCATTACTCCCTGCATTCCATCTGCAACTGCATCAAATATGGAATCAGAAATATTCAATGGATGATGGCGCAATTTAAAAGAATCAAGTAAACCATATTCGTCGCCACCGTCGATAGAATCAATCATATGAGGTGTAATAAACCATCCTCTGTTACCAAGATAGGCCATTTCGTTGGCTACCTGCAATGGCGTTACACTCACTTCCCCCTGTCCAATACTTACTGACCGGAAAGTGCAAAAATTCCAATGCCCATCTCCGTACATCTTATTATAAGTTTTGGGTGTTGGAATAATTCCGCCTTTCTCAAACGGAATGTCTATGCCCAGTTTGTTGCCGAGGCCAAAGGCATACATATATTTATCCCAAACTCTAAGAGCACTATCGGGGGAGCCAAATTTTGGATTATTAATACTACGCTGCATTACATTGGCAAAATAGGTATTGCACGAAACGGTGATAGCTTCTTTTAAATTAAAATTACCTGGGTCAAGGCAACCCATTGGCCTGCCACATCCATAAAAAGCACCTGTACATAAAAATCTGGTAGACGGCGTAATAACGCCTTCCTGTAAACCAACAAGTGCCTGTAATGTTTTAAAAGTAGATCCTGGTGAGTAAGTTGCACTAACCGCCCTGTTATACAGTGGCAAACGCGGATCTAAATATAATTGCGAAATATGTTTTCTTCTTTCTGACCCGGTTAATAAACTAGGTCTATAAGTAGGACTACTTATCATTGCCAGCACACCGCCGGTCGTTGGGTCTATAGCTACAATTGAACCTACCTTATTTTCCATCAGGCGTTCGCCAAGTTTTTGGAGATCAATATCCAGAGACATGTGCAAATTTTCGCCCGGAACAGCTGCAGTGTCAAATCTTCCTTTATCTAACCGGGTGGTGAGCCTGTTTTTATTGTCCCGGTTCCAGTATTCAATGCCACGGCGGCCCATTAGTACCCTTTCGTAACTTCTCTCAAGCCCTGTTTTGCCCGCATAATCCCCCATTTGGTATCCTTCGCCTTCATGGCGTTTTAAAAAATTAGAATCGACTTCAGAGAGGTAACCAAGGATATTTCCTGCAGCGTCATAGGTATAATCCCGCACCGGCCTTGCCTGTAAATAAAAGGCGGGCACAAATTTGTATAAGCTCTCGTTTACACGAGCGATTTTTTCTTCAGATAGAGATGTTTCAAATACTGAGGGCCGGTAACTCCGGTTTCTTATAACTCCTGTGATAATCCTTTTCCTGAATTCTGCGGTATCTATATTTAATATTCTGCAAAGGCCTACTGTGTCTAAATGCATTTTAAAAAGCTTGGAAGGCGTCACCATCAAATCATAAATAACTGTATTCCTTAAAACAGCTTTTCCATTTCTGTCGAATAAAATTCCCCTGTTAGGATAAACCACCATCCTAAACCTTCCCTGCTCATTTGCCATGATAGAATATTTTTTTTCTACCACCTGAAGAATAAAAAGCCGTAATATAATGACCAGCCCCATGAATAGGAAAAGAGCGATGATTATTTTTTTACGGGATTGATTAAACACGGTTTGGGGTTGATTTTGAGGTACGCGAAAGCAAAAATTTACTGCAAAAATACTTTTCCTAAATCGTATTTGTCCTAAATCTTTGTTTTCTAACAAATAATAATTCTATTAACAATATTAGCAGTAAACTTATTGCTGTAGAAAGTAGTGATTTTAAAAGAAAATAAAAATAACCACCAGTTTGCAACGCTTGCAAAAAGAATAGAAAAGTGTGATGAATAAAAGTTAAAATTGTTACGTAAGTAAGATAGGGCGTAAATCCCATACTTTGAATAGATGGCTCATTGTAATTGCTTTCTGCTCCTTCCTGAGAAATTAATAAATTGATAAGAAATGGCCGGAAGTATGCAATCAGTACACATGCTGCAGAGTGCAGCCCATAAGTGTTGTTAAAGGCATCAAGGGTAAATCCTAAAGCAAATGCAAGCAGCATTTGCAAGCGCCTTCCCATTTTAAAAGGGAGCCATAGGATAAACAGGAAATAAATATAAGGCGTCACCAACTGGTGCAAAGGCGGAACCTGGTCAAGGATAAATACCTGTACGAATATGAAAAGGCAAAAACGAATTATATTTTTAATTAGGTTACTCATTTACCTTTTGCCTTTTTTAAAAGTTGTGCAGGTTCTTCCTCCTGTAGGTTATTAATAATATAGGCATATTGAAGTTTTTCAAAATTAGCAGCGGGCTTTACCCTTACGGTGTAAGTGCTGCTACTTTTATCATTGATAATATCTTTTACATAACCGATTATTAAACCTCCCGGAAATTTATCAGAAAAACCACTGGTGATAACAGAATCGCCTGAATGAATTTTAGCAAATTTTGAAACATCTTTTAAATACAAAATACCAGGTGTTTTTCCATCATAACTAATAATTCCAGTTTCGCCACTCTGTTTCAGCCTTGCGCTCAAATTACTTTGTTCATGAAGAAGGCTCATCACTACGGCATAATTTTTACTTACATCAATCACAGTTCCTATCACTGCGTTATTTGCATCAATTACACCCATGTCAGGTTCGATACCTTGTAAAGAACCCCGATGCAATTCAATATAATTGTTTAAAAGATTTACAGAATTCTGAATCACTTTCGCCTGCATATACAGGTATTTTCTTTGCTTAAGTGTAGAGTCAACATTAATGGTATCAATGGCGATTTTATTTACCGTATCAGGTATTTCATAATCCTGCCGAAGCTTATTGTATAATATTTCGTTGGCTTTAACTAACGAATCATTTGTCTTTCTTAATTGAAAATAATATTCTATAGTATTTATTCTTTTACTGATGCTTCCGGTTACTTCATTGGCCACTGCAGAATAAGCTGCATGGTGGTAACGATTGTAACTGAAGAGCATATAAAAAGATATTCCCATCAGAAATAAGAAGAAAATAAATGTAAAATAAATGCGGATAAAAAGAAAAATATTTCGCATGGTTTCATCCGGGCTGCATTAAGAAGCAGCAATTTAAATAAGACGTTGAAAATAATTATTCCTGCAAATTTAATTTATTGATTAAAAGAAAAGTAGCAGTTAAATTAATAATTCAAAAAACCTACCGCATTACAAAAGGGTAACGGTCATAATGTTTTAAAGCAAGGCCGGTTCCGCGAACTACACTTTTTAAAGGATCGTCAGCAATGTGGACAGGTAATTTAATTTTTGCAGCCAATCTTTTGTCAAGGCCGCGAAGTAAAGCCCCGCCCCCGGTTAAATACAGGCCTCTTCGGTAAATATCTGAAGCAAGCTCCGGAGGGGTAGTTTCCAAAGCTTTTAAAATCCCTTCTTCTATTTTGAAAATTGATTTATCCAAAGCTTCTGCAATTTCCTGGTAACTCACCATTATTTGTTTTGGAATTCCTGTTACCAAATCGCGGCCATTTACAGGCATATCATCCGGAGGATTGTCAATATCTTTCATGGCTGCGCCTATCTGAATTTTAATTTGTTCTGCAGTACGCTCACCAATCAATAAGCTATGGTAACGGCGCAAAGCTTCCATAATATCAGCAGTAAATTCATCGCCGGCTACACGAATGGATTGGTCGCAAACAATTCCCGCCAGGGCAATCACCGTAATTCCTGTAGTTCCACCGCCAATATCTATAATCATATTTCCTACAGGTTCTTCCACATCAATTCCGATACCCAAAGCTGCTGCCATCGGCTCATGCAGAAGATAAACTTCTTTAGCTCCCGCTTGTTCTGCACTATCCCTTACGGCTCTTTTTTCCACTTCGGTTATGCTGCTTGGAATACAAATCATCATTCTCCAACTTGGTGGAAATAAAGGTTTTTTGGGATATATCTTTTTGATCATTTCGCGGATCATGAGTTCCGCTGCGTTGAAATCAGCAATTACACCATCTTTTAATGGTCGCACAGTCCGGATACTTTCATGGGTTTTTTCATGCATCATCAATGCTTTTTTACCCACAGCCAGAATATTTTTTGGGTTATTTCGGTCCAAAGCAACAATAGAAGGTTCATTTACAACGACAACATCATTATGGATAATAAGAGTATTGGCGGTTCCCAGATCTATCGCAATTTCTTGTGTGAAAAAATTAAAAAGGCCCATGTTTTATTTGAGGTATTGAATAATTACTAATGCCTGCAAAGTTGTGGAAATAATTTGGAATTACAACCTAATACTATTGAAGGTTTTTATATGAAACGTAATTAAAATTTGTAAATTGTTTACTTATGGAAATTTTATAAGATAACTTCCTGCCGTTTAAAAAAAAATCCAGTAAACGAACAAATTTCAAAGATTTTTGTTTTTGGGAAAAATAAATAAAAGATAGCAAGTTTCGGGTAGGGAAATTATTTTGACTATTCTATTTTTGTATTCACCATTTATACCGGAAAATGAAAGAACAATCAGACATCAATTTCGAAAGAATAACTGCTTCGATAGATTATATCCGGCAAAACTTTAAATCGCAGCCGGCTTTAGATCAAATAGCTGAAAAGGTTAACTTAAGCCCTTTTCATTTTCAGCGTTTATTTACAGAATGGGCAGGAACGACTCCCAAAAAATTTCTTCAGTATATAAGCCTGGAATATGCAAAAAAAATGCTGGAAGAAAAAAGGGCAACTTTATTTGATACTGCATTTGAAACAGGTTTATCAGGGGTAAGCCGCTTACATAACCTCTTTATTTCCATTGAGGGAATGACGCCTGGCGAGTATAAAAATGGAGGCGAGAATTTGAATATTAATTACAGCTTTGCTGAAAGCCCGTTCGGTAATATAATAGTTGCTTCTACTGCAAAAGGTATTTGCCACCTGGCTTTTGCAGATGATGAAGCTGGTGCTATAAATTCTTTGAAGCTTAAATTTCCGAAGGCGGATTATAAGCAAATGACGGATTTGTTTCAGCAAAACGCTTTATTTATTTTTTCTCAGAATTGGGAAAACCCGAAAGAAATAAAGCTCCATTTAAAAGGAACAAGTTTCCAGCTAAAGGTTTGGGAAGCTTTACTCAAGATACCTACCGGGCGGTTGACCACTTATGGAAGGATCGCTAAAAATATTGAAAAGCCATCTGCATCCCGGGCGGTAGGAACCGCGACCGGCGCTAATCCTGTAGCATTTCTGATTCCCTGCCACCGTGTAATTCAGTCATCAGGAATTATTGGAGATTACCACTGGGGAAGTGTAAGAAAAACAGCTATTATTGGTTGGGAAGCTGCTACAACTAATGTAGATCAGGATCTGATATAACAGTTTTGGGTAAACGTATTTAATGAATTGAAAAAATTAATCAACAAACTCATACCCGATATCGCCACGATAATAGATACCTTCAAAATCGATTTGTTCTAAAATTGATTTTGAAAGCTCAATCGCATCGCCGAGGCCGGTTGCCATGGCAGAAACGGCCAACACCCTTCCTCCATTGGTAACCGTTTTATTACCTACATTTTTTGTGCCTGCGTGAAAAACCATATCCCCGGTTCCGTCATCCTCTATATGTTTTCTTACTTCAGGGTTTTCAAGGTATAAAAATTCAATAGGAATCCCTGTTTTGTAATTGCAAGGATATCCGCCGCTTACCGCGACAATTGTAACCGCACTGTTTTTTTCAATATCTATTTTTTGTGTATCTAATTTTTGTTGATCCATGGCAATTAATAATTCAACCAGGTCATTTTTTAAACGGACCAAAACCACTTCAGTTTCCGGATCACCCATCCGGCAATTGTATTCGATTACTATCGGTTCTTCTTTTACTTTTATCAAACCAAAAAACAGAAATCCTTTGTAATCAATTTCATCCTTTTGCAAACCATTTATGGTAGGTTCAATAATTTGATCCGTAACTTTTTTCATAAAATGTTCTGTAGCAAAAGGCACCGGGCTTATTGCTCCCATGCCGCCAGTGTTCGGCCCTTTATCGCCTTCCCCGATTCTTTTATAATCTTTTGCTTCGGGAAGAACCACGTAATTCTTACCATCTGTAAGAACAAAAACGCTCAATTCTATTCCGTCGAGAAATTCTTCTACTACAACTTTTTTACCGGCATTTCCAAATTTTGCCTGCTGAATCATCAACTCAAATTCGCTCAAAGCTTCCACATAATTATGGCAAATAATTACTCCTTTTCCGGCCGCTAAACCATCAGCTTTTAATACAACTGGCAAAGGATGGTGTTGAATATATTCTAATCCTTCGTCGAAATTCGTAATATCAAATTCCCTGTATTTTGCAGTAGGGATTGAATTTTTTACCATAAAGCTTTTTGCAAAAGCTTTGCTTCCTTCCAATTCCGCACCTGCTTTTGATGGGCCGGTAATAATAATTTTTTGAAGTTTTTTATCTGATTTAAAAAAATCATAAATACCATTTACCAATGGCTCTTCAGGGCCTACAACTACCATTTCAATCTCTTTTGAAATGCATATTTTTTTTACGGCTTCAAAATTGTTGATATCAATGTTAATATTTTCGCCAAGCATGGCTGTTCCTGCATTTCCGGGTGCTATAAATAAATGGGTACATAATTTACTTTGCTTGATTTTCCAGCAATAGGCGTGTTCTCTGCCACCGGCCCCAAGGATAAGAATTTTCAAAATTGTTCGTTTTTTGGATTAAAAAAGAGTGAGCAAGTTAATAAACTTCATTCTGTATCAATCAAAATCTTGTTAGAAAATTATTTAAAAATCTCCAATATTTGTTTGTTTACTGTAAAATAAAAGCTAAGAATAAATAAATACAAGCCGTTTAGATAGCAGCAACAGGCTTCTTTGATTTAGAATAATTTTTTTTGTTGAATAATATTATTTTAAAAATAAACTTGATTTAAAAATTCTGTTTACATTACAACCTGATTATAAACATCTTTCCAAAATTATTTGTAAATCAAAACCACATCAATATGGAAAACGAGATGATACATGCAGATCTTGCAGAGCATAAAAAAGGCAAACACCCGAAAGCATTATATGTACTTTTTATGACGGAGATGTGGGAAAGGTTCGCGTATTATTTAATGGTTGGCATTTTACTTCTTTATCTGATTGATGATAAAACAGGAGGTAAAGGAATGACTGAAAAGATGGGAGCTGATGTTGTCGGAAGTTTTATCGCCCTCGTTTATCTCACCCCTTTTATCGGAGGATTATTGGCTGACAGGTATCTTGGGTATATCAGGTCTATTTTTATTGGAGGTTCGTTAATGTCGCTTGGATATTTCGGGCTGGCTTTTCCAGGAAATACTGCATTGTACGTTTCGTTATTATTGATCATCATTGGAAATGGGTTTTTCAAACCTAATATTTCTACCATTCTGGGAAATATTTATAATCGTGAAGACCTGAAACCTTTAAAAGACAATGCCTATAATATTTTTTATATGGGCATTAATATAGGTGCCCTTTTTTGCAATTTTGTTGCAGCTTATTTACGAAACAAATATGGATGGGGTTATGCTTTTGCCGCAGCCGGTGTAGGCCTTATAATTGGAATGATCATTTTGGCAAGCTCTTTAAAAGGGGTAAGAATAGGTGAAATAAAAAAAGAAAAGCGGGCTGAAGATATGCCTCTTAGTAAAATTTTTGGGTATGTTTTTTTACCTGCAATTATTGCAGCAATCATTGGTTGGATACTTCCCTCTTTAATATTTGGATCAACAATTATGGGAAGTAAGTCTAATGACGCTTTTATTTTTGCATGCCTTCCTATCATCGCCTTTTATGTTTCGTTATATGTAAAAGCTACGGGGCAGGATAAAAAAGGAATTGGTGCACTGTTATTTATTTTCGCTATTTCAATTATTTTCTGGACAATTTACAATCAAAATTCTACCGGGCTTACTTTATGGGCACAGAAACATACTGACAGAACGGTATCGCCAACTGCACAAAAAATTGCTGGTTCCCTGGGGTTTTTACAAACAGTAAGTGACTCATCCCGGCTGGTAAATAAAGTAGATGAACACTTTGTAGATATAAAAGATAACGCGGCAGTTGCCGCTCCATACGGTGAACATAATTTGAAACTTGTAGATGGTAATATTGTGGATGCTAAAACAAAAGTTGTGCAGGTAATGGGCCCCGACCCATATTTTAATAATGTACCAAAGAGTGAATGGCCGCCTAGCGGTAGTGAAAAAGTGGCAAATACTGAGTTATTTCAATCTATTAACCCATTATTCATTATTCTTATTACACCATTGCTCGTGCTGCTTTTTAGCTATTTGCGAAGAAGAAAAAAGGAACCGAGTACTGCTTCTAAATTTGGGATGGCCTTATTCATATCAGGAGGTTCCGCACTGGTAATGGTTTTCGCTATCATGTCGGTATCTTCTGTTTATCTTGCCAAAACTTCTCCTTACTGGCTTTGGGGAACTTATTTTGTTTTTACGGTCAGCGAATTATTGTTAAGCCCTATCGGCTTATCGCTGGTATCAAAACTCGCACCGGCAAGGCTTACGGCGCTGCTAATGGGTGGATGGTTTTTATCAACATCTATTGGAGGAAAACTTGCAGGCGTAATGACCAGTTTCTGGGATGATTTTACAGATAAAAAGATTTTCTTTTTGATATTGGTAGTTGCCGCTTTTCTAGGAGGAGTTTTAATTTTCAGCAAGCTAAAATCATTAAATTCAATCGTAAAAGATAAAACCGGGTCAACGTAAAAATAATTTTTATAAACTTGGTTGAACCCGGAAATTAAATTTTCCGGGTTATTTTTTGTAAAAAAAGATATCAAACTTTAACCATCAAATCAATTTGATAGTGTAACAGTATTGCATAAACGTTTATAAATAAATGGTAAATAATTTTTTTCTTCACCTAGAGAAAAGAAAGTATTTCAGGTTTTAAACTTGATGGTACAAATTTTGTCATAGTTATTCAATAAAAACAAATCATAATTCATTCACCCAAAAAAAATTTTTTTATGAAAAAATTATTCTTAATTATAGCCCCTGCGTTTCTGATCTTTTCTTCCTGTAAGAAAGAAATTACACAAGTGCAAAAGGTAGACCAGGCATTTTCAGCAGTTTATACGATTCAGCCTGGTGGCTGGGTTACCGACAATAATGGATTGAGTTACACAGCTCAACTTGATATTCCCGAACTGGACAATATTATTTACACGAATGGGGCAGTCCTTGTTTATCTTTCTTTTTCAGGTACAGATTATTATGAAGCGCTTCCAGAAGTATTTGATGGAATAACTTATGGCGCCATTCATTCAAGTGGAACCGTTGGAATTGATATCAGTGCACTATCCGGCAATGCTATTAATCCTCCTGCACAAACAATTTCTGCGAAAGTGGTTTTGATTGACGCAACTGCCCTTTCATTGAACAAAGATGTAAACCTAAATGATATTAATGCTGTGAAACAGGCATTTAATATAAAATAACTTAAGCACAATATTTAAACTGCCCATAAATAAAAATATGGGAAGTTTTTTTATTGTCATTCCGGAAGAAGTTCTACATATGTCAGACAATCGAAAAATGTATAATTTTTAAACGAAGCTCATAACCCCGTATTTATTTCCGAGAATTTTTTCATCATCGGCGCCAAGCCAGTTATGTAACAGGGTAGCATATACGCTTTTAAAATCTACGGTATGTTTTAAGTCGCCCTGGTTCAGGTCATTTAAGTCGGCCATAGGGTTTAATAATCCTTTTTCTTTTAATCCTCCGCTTATAAAAAACATATTATTAGCAGTTCCATGGTCTGTGCCGCCACTTGCATTTTGTGCTACTCTTCTGCCAAATTCACTAAACGTCATTATAGTTACATCCTGGAAACGATTGTTATTTTTTAAATCTTTTACAAAAGAGGTGATAGCATCGTTCAATTCAGTAAACAACCGCTTTTGCTGGCTTTCCTGGTTTACGTGTGTATCAAAGCTACCGAGGCTGACATAATAAACTTTTGTGTTGATATCGCTTAAAACAAGTGAAGAAATTGTTTTTAAATTTTTCCCCAATTGAGTGGCAGGATAAGTTTGTGAAGAAGGATTCCTCCGGCTTTGCTCATAAATATAATCGGCGCTGTTTAGGGTTTCGCTCAGTGTTTTATAGAGATAATCTACGGCAGCTTCTTCATGATTGTGCGTGGCATTTATTTCCCTGAAATACTTTTCGTTACTGGAATTGAATAATTGCTTTGGGTCTTTTAATGCAAGCCCTTTTAAATTTTCTCCCTTCATTGCAAGGCTTAACACATCATCTATTTCAAGAGCTTGCGTAGGTTTACTGCATCCGCTGCATTGCGCATCCAGGTACCGTCCCAGCCAGCCGGTGGTTATATATTCATTGCTCTCGCTGGCGCTTTGCCAAATATCCATGCTGCGAAAATGAGAACGGTCAGGATTAGGGTAACCCACATTATTCATAATTCCTAAACTTCCTTCATCAAATAATTCTTTAAAATAAGGCAACGCAGGATTCAGCCCAGCTTCATCTGTTACCTGGAGTGCTTGCCCTTTTGGAATTCCCAATTTTGGGCGTGATTTGTAATAGATATCATTTCTGATTGGAATTACCGTATTAAGCCCATCATTGCCACCACTAAATTGTAATACCACCATCACTTTATTTCCCGGAGGAACCAACGAAGGTTTTTCAAAAGCTTTTAAGAATTTAGGCATCATCAAAGATGCGGAAGCCAATGAACCGATTTGTAAAAATTCTTTGCGTTTTATAAGCATACAATATTTTTTCGTTTGTGCATTACTGTTACCCTTATTTCAGGTTAACACAATTGGTATTCAGGCGTGCTCATTAATTCTATCATTGTTGATTTAATAAATCCTTCCCTTGACGAATTATCAACATATCGTCTTAAAACGTTTTGGTTGACAGAACTTTTTGACTGAAGGACGAAATCATTTATTTTTTGTAGCAAGCCTTCTTTTGATGTGCTACTAAAAACAGCTACAACTGAGTTCCAATCTACATTAACATCAATCTGGCGGGCTGCCTGCCTTTTATCAACCCCTTCCATTCCCATCATCACATCATCATCGTCTTTTGGCGTTATTAAAAATTCCTGCGCGTCGGTTAGGATTTGTGGTAACCGCAAACGAAACATCAAAGAACTACTATCTATCCAGTTTTTTCCACCAGGCCATCCTGCCACATTCGGAGGATAAAATAAAACCTGGCCCAAAACTCTTTGAAACAACAATTGCATTTCTGGCCTTTGCATTTCCATCGGTATTAGCCGCCTGATTCCCGCGATTAATTCAACAGGTGATTTAATTCTTGTGCCCACATTTTTTTCATCATAAAACCACTCACTTAAAAAGATATCGTTCATTAATTTTTTTAAGTCATAATTATTTTGATAAAACCTTTCAGAAAGCACGGTAATCTTTCCCTCATCCACATTTTCATTGACAAAATATTTATAGATTTTTTTAGTGATGAATGCCGCGGTTGATTTTTGTTCCAGAATAATATCAATTGCGTCATCGCCATCAAAATTTCCTGTTTTACCTAAAAAAGTTTTTGAACCGGAGTCGTGTAAAAAAGGGCGGTCAACAAATTCTCCCCTGAGGTTAAAACCCCAGCCTGTATAAGCCCTTGCGCCTTCTTTTACATCAGTTTCTGTGTAATTGCCTCTTCCCATGGTAAACAATTCCATCACTTCGCGCGCAAAATTTTCATTGGGGTGTTGTTTCTTATTTTGTTGATTATTTAGAAAAGAAAGCATTGCAGGAGATTTGCTTACTTCGCGGAGCAAATCGCCAAAATTTCCCAAAGCATTTTCACGGATTACATTTAAAAGCTGTTGTTGAAAATAAATATTTATAACCCTGCAGGAAAAATGCCCATGCCAGAAAAGGCTCATTTTTTCACGTAACTGATCTTCACTATTTATCATTTCGCTTAGCCATATCAGGTTCAGGCTTTTTATGTCATCAGCAGACTGTTTTCGCAATTGTTTCTTTTGATCTTTGTTGAGTTTTTGCATATTTCCGAGATCCTGAATGCCTTTAACAAGGCCGTCAAAAGAACCATTGGCAACCTGCAATGATTCCGGTTTTTTAGAAGAAGTTTTTTGCAAAAGCGCGTACAAATCTTTTTGAGAAATATGGCCGAGTTCATTTACATTTTCGGCCATTGGGCCAAAAGCGGCACGCCATAAAAGGTGTTGGTTTTTTTGTTGATTAGTCAACGGCATAATAATCTTTTGCAGAGTATAAAGAATAATTTCAGGTACGAAAAAGGATTGACTAATTATTAAAGCGAAAGTTTAATAGATAATTTTTTTCTTTAAAAATAAAGAAAGCAGAATAGTATAGTAAAGCAACAAATAACCCGGATTTTTATTTTAGCTGATTTTTTCTTCACCGAAATATTTCCACAATATTTCCGGCAAAGCAATTCCATCTTCGGTTTGATTATTTTCAAGCAAAGCGGCTACAATCCTGGGCAATGCTAGCGAAGAGCCATTTAATGAATGAACCAATTGAGTTTTGCCATCAATTTTATATCGAATTTTCATTCGGTTGGTTTGAAAAGATTCAAAGTTGCTGACTGAGCTTACTTCCAGCCATTTTTCCTGTGCTGCGCTATACACTTCGAAGTCGTAAGTGAGCGCCGAGGTAAAACTCATATCGCCTCCGCACAAGCGTAAAATGCGATAAGGAAGGTTTAACGATTGCAATAATTTTTCTACATGCAAAAGCATTTCCTCCAATACTTCATAACTTTTTTCCGGATGAACCAGTTGCACTAATTCTACTTTATCAAACTGGTGAACACGATTCAAGCCGCGAACATCTTTTCCATAGCTTCCCGCTTCGCGGCGAAAACAAGGTGTGTAAGCGGTCATCTTTACGGGTAATTCATTTTCCTTCAAAATTTCATCACGGTAAATGTTGGTTAGCGGAACTTCCGCTGTAGGAATCAAAAATAAATTGTCTGCTGTGGCCAGGTACATTTGGCCTTCTTTATCGGGCAATTGGCCGGTGCCGTAAGCGCTGGTTTCATTTACCATAAAAGGCGGTTCATATTCAGTATAACCTGCTGCTGTATTATAATCCAGGAAATATTGAATTAATGAGCGCTGTAATTTTGCGCCTTTATTTTTATAAAAAGGGAACCCTGCGCCGGTAACTTTATTACCCAATTCAAAATTAATAAGATCGTATTTTTTAGCAAGTTCCCAATGAGGAACGGCATTTTTTAAAAGTATTGGCTTTTGCCCTCCTTCTCTTACAACTTCATTTTCTTCCGGCGTTTTTCCTTCCGGAACTGAAGTGTGTGGCAGGTTTGGTAATTTTATAAGATCTTCATGGAGCGAAGATTCAACGGCTGTTAATTGCTCGCTCACCGGCTGTAAAAAACTTTTCAAGCTTGCTACTTCCAACTTTTTTTCTTCAGCCAAACGTTTTTCACCCTTTGCCATTAGTTGGCCGATTTCTTTAGAAAAGGCATTTATTTTCGCCTGCCTTTCATCCAATTCAAACTGCAATTTTTTTCTTTCATCATCCAAAGAAATTATGGTATCAACCAAAGAAATTTCTGCGAAATGTTTTTTTGCCAATCCCTTTAGAACTTCTTCCCTGTTTGTTTTTATAAAATTTACCTGTAACATCCTGCGCTTTGTATTTTGTTTGCAAATATAACAAGAGTGGTGAATGGAGAAAGCTGAATAGTAAGTAAAATAAAAATCCAGGTTAAAAGTTGGTTTACTGCTAAAGAAGATTCGCGCCACAATGTTGACTTTAATTAATTTTATCAAAACAAACTTCTGTAACATTTAACCAATTTACTTTTTACATTTGCGGCATGGAGGCACAAGATGATTTACAAACACGTTGGTGGATATTAGAAGGCAAATTCTATGATAAATTTGGCAAAAAACCTGATGTAGAAGCGATTTTATTTTTAATAGGGATTCAGGAAATTGGCAATTTTAGTTATGAAAAAAAATTTTCAAAAGAACAAAAGCAGGACCTGATGCATGTGGCGGTTTGCACACTATTGAGCCAAAGCGGCTATTATAAAATAGAAGATTATGACGATGAAAAATGGCCACACTTTAAACAACTCAAAGATTTGCCAAGTTACAATATGCTTGAACAGGAAAACTTTATAAAAGACCATATTTTATTGTATTTCGAAGGAATTGGAGAACCATTTAAAAAACTATAGAATGAAGAATTTATTTTACCTCGCTATTCTTGTTTTCTTTGCTTCCTGCTCTGTTTTTAAAAAGACAAATTCGGAAAGGATTGATCCAAATGCTCCTCATTATGTAAAAATTGAAACTGATTCCGGAACAATGGTTGCGAAACTTTCGAACCAAACGCCACTAAGCACAGGGAATTTTTTAAAATTGGCGAAAGAACATTTTTATGATGGGCTTTTATTTCACCGGGTAATTAAAGGTTTTATGATTCAGGGTGGCGACCCCGATAGTAAAAATGCAGCACGAGGAAAGGTTCTTGGCGAAGGCGGCCTTAAATATACAGTTCCGGCAGAGTTTGATTCCACTCTCTTTCATAAAAAAGGAGCCCTGGCAATGGCGAGGGAAGGAGATGATGTAAATCCCAAAAAAGAAAGTAGTTCCTGCCAATTTTATATTGTAGAAGGCAGAACCTTTACTGATAAAGAATTGGATAAAATACAAGAGAAGTTTAAAATTATTATTCCCGAAAGCCACAGGCAAATTTACCGGACTATTGGCGGGGCGCCTTTCCTGGACATGAATTATACTGTTTTCGGGCAAGTGGTAAGTGGCCTAGATGTAATAGATAAAATTGCTAATGTTGCCAAAGATGGGAACGACAGGCCTTTAGGGAACATCAGGATGAAAATTTCAATTATGAAAAAGAAGGAATACCGGAAGTACGAATAAAAATATTAATTTGCAATTCAACTTTATTTAAAAAATTTAATCGAATGAATTTTCCACAAAACCTGAAATATACCAAAGACCACGAGTGGGTTTCTGTTGATGGAGATGTAGCCACTGTCGGCATTACTGATTTTGCTCAAAAGGAATTAGGCGATATTGTATATGTTGACATTAATACCAAAGGAAAACAACTGGAAGCGGATGCGATTTTCGGTACGGTGGAAGCTGTGAAAACCGTAAGCGATCTTTTTTTGCCAGTTGCCGGTACGGTTACTGAAGTTAATCCTCTTCTTGAAAGTGAGCCTGAGAAAGTAAACACAGATCCTTATGGCGATGGATGGATGGTTAAAATGAAAATAGATAATCCTGAAGATATTAATCGCTTGATGGACGCTGATGCTTACCAGAAGGTGGTTTCATAGAATAAAATGTAAATGGAAAATAAAAAAATTCCTTTCAAATACTTTTTGCCAGGCATAGCCTGGTTTTTTATTGTAGGTATTTTAACTCTTATGCCCGCAAAAGATGTACCCGAGGTAGGCTGGATGGATAACATTCCTAATTTTGATAAATTCGTTCACGCGGTTTTATTTGGTGGGTTGGTTTTTTTATTTTCTCTTCCTTTTATAATATCTCATTTATCTAAAAAGCAAAAAATCAATTATTTAATAAGGATTAGTTTAGCGGCAGTTATTTGGGGAATTACTATTGAGTTTTTACAAAAATTTTATGTTCCCAGCAGGGATTTTGATTTGCTGGACTGGGCTGCAGATTCTGTTGGCGTGATCCTTTCTTTATGGTTGGTTATTGTTATTCTGAAACGCCTTGAAAAGAGAAAGTTGCAGTAAACGAAGTTTTAATGAAGATTTTTATTTTCAGGTTTTTATGGTAAATTATAGACAGCTACCCGATTGTTTTTAAGCACATAAATTTTGTGGTTCGCTAGTTTTACAGATGTATTATTTTGCAATTCAGGAGGTAATTTATAGGCCAATGCATCAGGAACCGGCGGTGTATATTTATAGACATTTGTACTGTCAAACCCATAAATAGTTTTACCGAATACTTCTATATCAGTCCAATTGAGAAAAGTAAGTTTGCTTTTGAAGCTTCCATAATAATCAAAAATATAAACGCCTTTTTCCGGATCGTATAAATATACAAAACCGTCACGGTCAATTATTTTTTTAGGGTCGGGCGCTGAATCGAAAAGCAAACGAAAATCTACCGTTTCTGAAAGAATATTTCCATTATCATCTATCTTTTTTAATTTATTATCCTGTTCATCAAAAAGCCAGATATTATTATCGTAAGAGCTTGTAACCGCATGAACCCTAAAAATATTTTGTTTTCTCAAATTGATAGCCGTAACCTCATTCAGGTATTTGTCGAGCAAAACAATAGTAGAAAAGTTTTGATAAAATAAAATTGTTTTCCATGGATTTTCTGCATCAACATAGGTAAGCTTTCCGTATTGGGTTACACGGTTAAAAACGCCAACAGAATCTCCTTTTTCATCGTATTTTTTTAATTGATTATCAGGAGTGATAAGATAAAGAGCCCCGATATTATCCACCGTAAAAGAATAGACCGGAAAATTAAATTGATTGATAAAATTAAATGAAGTGTCGGTTTGCCCAAAAATTAGTGGAACAAAAGAAATATTAAAAACCAGGATCAGGAAAACCAGTTTCTTTTTCATAGCTCATAATATTTGAGGGTTACCATCCCGTTTTCAAAAACCGCATAACTATTATATTTTATCCAATCCCCCAGGTTTATGTAAATACTTTTATCATTCAATTTATAAACAATTGGCAAGTGGCGGTGCCCGAAAATAAAAAAATCGATTTGTTTTTCCCGGAGCTTCTCTTTGGCAAAAACAATCAGCCATTCTTTTTCTTCTCCTAAAAATTGTTCATCTTCTTTTCCTGTAGCTGCCCGGCTTTTTTTGCTGAAATAATCTGCTAATCCTATTCCTGTTGAAGGATGGAGCATTCCAAAAAGTGATTGGGAGAATTTATTCCTGAAAACTTTTTTCATCATTTTATAACGATGGTCTCCGGGGCCTAAACCATCGCCATGGCCAATTAAAAATTTTTTACCGTTAAACTCATATTCTTTTGGTTCATGAAATACATCAATATTCAATTCTTTTTCAAAATACCCGTTCATCCACATATCATGGTTGCCCACGAAAAAATGTATGGGAATGCCATTATCAGTAAGTTCCGCCAGTTTTCCTAAAATTCTTACGTAACCTTTTGGTACTACTTTTTTGTATTCAAACCAAAAATCAAAAAGATCGCCCAGGATAAAAATAACTGCAGCATCTTTTCTTATTTCATTTAGAAATTGTACTATTTTTTTTTCACGCACAAGGCTTGAAGTATAATCCGGGGCACCAAGGTGAAAATCTGAAAGAAAATATATTTTTTTTTCGGGAGGTATTTGCATGGATTTAAGAATCAGTTAAAAAAGTTCGTTTACTATTTCTTCTTTAGATTTTTTAAAGTGTGCCGCAACATCACTGATTATTCCGGATAATGTTCCTATTTTGATTGAACTGTGATTTGGTACAGTAACGTGGTGTTGACCCTCTAATGAGGTGATTAACCTGACATGGCTACCTTTTTGTCGCTGTACTTCATATCCGTAGATTTCCAGTTTTACAATTAATTCTTTTGCAGATATATTTCTTGGTATTCTCATGCTAAAATCACTTCTTCTTTAACCATATGCAGCCGGATTAATTTAGGCTTTTTCCCATCATCAAAATGGCAATCTACTGCCTCCTTTATATTGACCTTTACTTCTTCCATTGTTTCCCCTTCAGTGAAAATACTTTCTCCCAAAGCTCTTGCAGTAAATCCTCCTTCCGGATCTTCTTCAATTAAAAAAATAATTTCATTCATTTTAATATTTTTTATTTTATAAAGTTAATACAAAGCACAGGTTTTTCGCTACAACGTTATTTTAATCTGGTTAGCAAAAAATAAAAAAGTACATGATGTTCGGTGTTGAGTGATTGCTCAATATTTAAAAAAGCCATAACCGAAGCTCGGTTAACAATTAAATTATTAATCTTTTGAAAAAATAAAAAAAGCCAGGTATCAAAAATGACACCTGGCTTTTATATATCTAAAAAATGAAAAAAACTATTTTACGCCATCGTTTTTACGCATAAATTCAAGGATTTCCCTTGCCTGGTCATCACTTAAATTTTGATTGGGCATCCGCACCATACAAATTTCAAGCATAGCCTGTGCCTTTGGGTCTTTATCTATCATATCATCAGTATTAGTCACAAAATTCAAAATCCAGGCTGGGTTATGCCTTGATGTCACGCCTTTCCATCCTGGGCCTACTAATCTTTCGCCAGTTAATTTATGGCATGAAGAACATTTTAATTCATAAATTTTATCTCCATCTTCAGCCATCTTTGAATCAAGATTGGCGCTTAATTTTACATCATGAAATTTGCCTTCTCCCCTTGTCGGGTCATATTTAGAAGTTGATGTGTCCGTGTTTGCAGAAGCAGGCGCAGAAGTTTCAGCTTGTGCTGTGGATGTATCGGCAGGACTGTTACTACTGGTATTATTTTCTCCAGAACCGCCACAGGCAGCTAAAAATAATCCCAATGAGAAAATTAAGGAAAAGGTGATAATTATTTTTTTCATAAAGTGATTCTTTTTTAATTTTTGAATTGCAAAATTACTGTACTAAGGTACAAAATTTTCTGAGCTGTATCATAAGCATCAAAAAAGTTTATGAGCTACATCATATTTAAATTTGTAAAAAGTTATTCTTTTTGCACTATTTTGAAGAAAAATACATTTGCTCAATGAAGTTTAAAAATTTCAAAGGATTAAAAGCATGAGCAAGAATTATAAAAAATGGAAAAGAATTTATTCAAAACAAAACAATGGGTTCAGGTTGCGTTAATTAATTTTTGTGTAGTAGCCTTAGCAGGGGTTACCATGCGTTATAAAATTAATTTTGCATTGCCTATTGTAGACCAGAAGTATTTAATGCATGGGCATTCCAATTTTGCATTCGTTGGATGGGTTGCTGTGGCGCTAATGACTCTAATGGTGAGGTATTTGGTTCGCAATAATGTTCAAACTAATTATAAAAAATACAACCGGCTTTTATTAGTGGATGTCATTGTGTGTTATACAATGTTTATTTCTTTCATCATACAGGGATACGCTTTTTGGTCCATTACTTTTTCAACAATTACTATTTTAATTTCTTATTTCTTTATATTTTTTTATTGGCGTGACCTTAATAAAGTACATGACGCAGGTTTTTCGCGGAATTGGCTAAAGGCAGCTTTATTACTGTGGGCATTTTCGTCTTTGGGTGCTTTTATGCTGGCTTACCTTATGGCCAATCATATTATGATCCAGGATTTATATTTCTCCTCCGTTTACTTTTTTATGCATTTTCAATACAACGGTTGGTTTTTATTTGTATGCTTTGGAGTATTTTTTTCTTACATGCACAGGCTTGGGCTGTTTCGTTTTGCAATATTGAGCAAACGGTTATTTATAATAATGGCCATTACAGTAGTGCCTACTTATTTTTTATCGATTTTATGGTTACGGCTGCCTTTTGTACTTCATTGGATTGCTAATATTTCAGCCTTTGTACAATTATTGACCCTGGTATATTTTTTCAAAATACTTTCAGTTTTTAAAAAAAGCAAAGAAATCAAATTCAGTTCAGTTACAAGGTGGATTTGGGCGTTGGCAGCTACCGCATTTATTTTGAAAACCATACTTCAAACTCTTTCTACTATGCCATTTTTGAGCCATTTTGCGTACGGTTACCGTCCGGTTATAATTGGTTACCTACACCTTTCTTTTGTAGGTATTATTAGCCTTTTTATCCTGGGGTATATTAATGAATTTATCCATCGTTTTCGTGGGCACGTAAGCGGAATTGGCTTTATTATTTTTGTAACAGGTTTTATTGTGCAGGAAATTGTTCTAATGATGCAGGGGCTTGAAGCGATGAATGTAGAGCCGATAAAAAGTGCGAATATTATTTTATTTTATTGCGCCATACTAATGGCTGGAGGGCTTATATGGATAACTACCGGCATAATCAGGGCACCTGAACATGAAGAGTTGAAGAGTGTATATTGAATCAAATGATATTAACAAAGTAATTTACAAAAACCATTGCGCTGATAGAAAGGTCAATATAAACAAATAATTCCTGTGGCAAGATAATTGCCTTTGATTTTGATTGAGCCAAACTAGTATAATGGATTTTAAAATTCTTTACAAGGAATTTCTTCAGTTGAGATGCCAATCATTATTATTCTAAAATCTTCATTTTTTAAATCGCCTTGCTATATAATGGTTTTACATCCATAGAAACCTGTGCTCTTAATAGATGTAGGTCAAACGCCTTGCAGATATTTCTGATAAAATTTCTTCCTAAATTGGTAACGGCCAGCCCGGTTTCATCAAATTCAACTAATTTATCTGCTGCTAATTTTCTCAACTCGGGGAAACTGTATTGATGTAAAAGAGGTAAATGTTCTTCATGGAATGTAGTCTTGGCCTGGCATGAAACATCTAAAATATATTGACGGAATGCACTGTCTTCTTCATCTAAAAAATAACCTTTTGTAACAGGGAATTCATGCTTATTCACCGATTCATAATAATCATGAAGCGTTTTATGATTTTGTGCAAATCCGATGCCCACATCACTAATGCTGGATACGCCAAGGCCCAATATCATACTCGTTTTCT
>Ga0207933_1000428_pt1 | contig 41903 bp, 41 predicted proteins | sample NGESurdeep092012_4_FD_184488 | JGI IMG/M metagenome (GOLD analysis project Ga0207933, IMG submission 184488) | Arctic peat soil microbial communities from Barrow, Alaska - NGEE Surface sample F53-3 deep-092012 (SPAdes) | ecosystem: Environmental > Terrestrial > Soil > Wetlands > Peat ... | reverse complement strand
TTTCAGGGGCATCCTGGCGGAATACCTCGTCAACAATGTCGGGAAGTTGCCGTCGTATTACAGTACCGCCGGTTTGTGGAATCATTACCGCAATCGGTTTTCTGCTGTTCTCGAAACGCCGGACGTGAGGCCTCAGCGCGAGGCTTTGAGGGCGTCAGGCCATTTGATGCGCGAGGCAGTCGAAAAGCTGGATAGTACGCTCAGGCGGATTCGCGCTCAGTTATCCCTGGAATTCGACGTGCCTTACGTTGCGGAACTGAGCAGCGTGAGATAGATGAGGCGCGGGTCGCCGGGTCCACAGATCCTCGTGATCGACACGAACGTATTGCTCCTCCTGATTGGATATCAGTGCCTGGTGATGACCAGTGCGGGCGGCCCGGAACGGCTTCGAGTCCTGAGCCAGATCCGAGGACGGGACGACAAGCTGCCGGTGGAGAGCTTCGACCACCTTTGGAAGCTATTTGGAAGCGCTGACCGCCGAATTGTTACACAGCATGTGATAGCGGAAAGCTACGGTTTGAAGCGGTGTTTCAAACACGCAGGCAACCGGAAGGATACGATTTGGCGCGCCGCACTTCAGCTGCTGCATGATCCCGGAATAGAGGAACTATCCTGTTGCATAAGCGAGGTGCAGGAGAGGGCAGGCTATAGGGCGATCCTCGAAGAGTTAGGTCCGACCGATGCCGGTCTGATGTACACTGCCGAAACAGAGAAGGCGACGATGCTCACCGAAGATGGGCCTCTGATCGGGATGGCCAGGAAACGTTCCGTGCGCGCGATTTCCCTCCGGGAAATCGGGACATTGTGAGAACTATTACGACGGACGCTCTACTGGCAACCAACCACTGAAAATTGGAGCGGGAGACGAGGATCGAACTCGCAACCAACAGCTTGGAAGGCTGTGACTCTACCATTGAGTTACTCCCGCTTTTCACGCATCGGCGCCTGCCCATGAAGATAGCATACCGCCCTCCAGGTTGCCGCCGCCATCTCGCGCCCGGGCCTTCCGTCAATGGAGATTCCCGCACCCGGCGGTTCAGAGTACCGTCTTCGGCTGATCGCTGCTGGGCGGCTCCAGATGGTTCAGGCGAAGATAGATAGAGATCTGCCCGTACTCCTCGCTCGCATGCGTGATGATGAATATCAATGCGCCGAGATGTGTTAGTTGTCCCACCGGCGTCTGGACCTTCACCTTCGTATTTTGAGCCGACAGTTCATCGAAAGCAGTGTCGCATTCCTGTGCCGAATATCCAAGATCCTGAATAAGGTGGTCCTTGGAAGCAGGCGCGGTCGCTTTGCGAGGGGAGTGGCCGTTCATGCTGCTGCATAGCGTACTTTGCACGTTCGAGATGTGGGCGATCAGTTCTCCGAAACTGCGGACCCCTTTGCGGCTTGCCTTGTTGCGCCTGGGCGAAAAGGCTTGTTCCCGTCAGCGCGAGGGATATCAGCATGATTCGTTTCATTTTAATCTCCGTTTCGTAAGTAAGGCGCTTTGGCTTCGCCTCCACAATCTTCCGGCATGTTTGCTGCCAGACGGATAGAAGCGGGATAGCGGCACGAAGAACCCAACTTCTGCTGACCGCAAAAATAAAAGATGCAACGCAGAAAAGGCTGATTGAATTTCACTTTTTCAGGCTGTTGTACACGGCTTCGACGAAAGTGTCGCCCGGGCCGTAACGCGAGTCGAAGTCCACCGTGAAGTTCGCCTTCTTCACCTGATCGAGTGTCAGCCCTCGCTTAATCGCATCCTGTACCCGATCGCGAATCATCGTGACCATATCCCGGTATTCCAGCACATCGTATTCGTCGCAGATGCGGCCGTGGCCGGGGATCACATAGGTTCCGCCTTCTTCTTCGTGCTTCGGAATGACGATGTCGAGGAGATTGTTCAGCGCATCGATTTCTCCCTGGATGCTTCCGCCATTGGCGAGATCGATTACCGGATAACCGGCCGTCGTGAAGATCTCGCCTGTCGCGACCACGTCGGACCGGCGGAAAAACACGAAACTGTCGCCATCGGTATGCGCTTTCGGCTGGTAGATGGCTGTTACCGGTTCCTCGTTGAAATAGACTTCCTTCTGGCCTTTGATATAGGTGTCGGTGGGCCATGCGTCGACCGGCGCCGCCGGTTGCTTGCCGGTGGGAGCGCTCATGCGGTCGAGCAGTCTCTGATGCGCGACGATCTGGGCGCCGACCGTGGCGTCGTTGATCTCTGATGCGACGTTCGCGCCGGTAATGGTAACGCCTGCCTTGCGAAGCGCCGCATTGCCCCCTGTCTGCTCGTGGTCGAGGGTCGTATTGAAGATGTACTGAATCGGCTTGTCGGAAAGCTTGCGGACCGCGGCGAGGACCTGGTCGCTGTACTTCCCATTCCCCGTATCGGACAACAGGACGCCCAGATCGCCCACCTGAACGGCGATGTTGCCTCCCGCGCCGCCGATCATATAGACGTTACCCTGAACGTGCAGAACCTCGATCTTTCCTTCCGGAGGCAGCGGAGGCGCGATTGCCGGACCCGTGGCCACGGTGGGGAAGACACCCTTCCCGATGTCCTCCCGAAACTCCGGATACATGCTCGCGGCGCCGCCGAGTTCTGCCCCGGCCGGAACGTGGATCTTTTTGGAATATTCGTTCACGAACGGATTCTTTCCCGGAAGGAAGGCTGGCACTTCGCCCCTGGGACGGTCGGCAATCTCGTCTACGTATTCGCAGGGATAAAGCCAGCCCTGACCTTCCGGTACGGTGAGCCGGAAAGCCTGACTACGCGTGAATGGCTCGGTGAGCGTGAGCGGATCGCTGATGATGGCTACGTGCGTCAGGATGTCGCCGTTACGGATGAAGTGCTCGACGAGAGTCGCTTCGTCGCTTTCCATCAGTCCATTCCGCCGCAACTCGCCCATCTTCATATGGGTGGTGTAGACGGTCAGCATATTGCCCTCCCATTTTCCTGTGGAAAAGCCCATCCACGTGTGAGGAGCGTACGGGGACGGATGCGGGCGGCCGTCCATCCAGATGGTGCGGTTTTGCTCGTAGGTGCTGATGTATTGCCGGATGGCGATGACGTTCTGCGATTGCTGATCGCGCTCCTCCCAGATCCGGAGATTGAGAGGCCCGCCATAAATGTAGCCTGCCAGGTGGACCTGGCATTGATGTTCGGGCAGAGTTACGCGGGATGGGCTCCAGGCCAGACCCCAGGCCTGCGCGCCCTCATTGATGGGCACACCCGCGAATTCGGCGATCGACGGATCCGAAAGCTCTTCCTCATGCGGCGCGGGGGACCAGTTTCCGCTGAGATCGCTGCCGGGAGCAGGGCGGAATGAGCCTGGACCTCCACCCGCGCCAAACTGGCCATAGGCCTGGCCGATCAGAACTGCGGAACACGCGAAAATGAGACTCTTCTTCAATACGGACTCCGTTTTGAACAAGAATATCAGTAAATGACCGCGTAATGGTGCTCCCGGTCACAGCCGCGTTACTGACCGATTTTGCGGCGCGCCCGCAGTTCCTGAATGCGAGCGGGTTTTTACGCCTGCTCAATGGGCTTTGGCGATCGCGGCAAGCAACTCCTTCATCAGGTTCCGCAGTTCCGCGTCCTTCGGGAAGGCGGCGATGACGTTTTGTAATTGCTCCACCGCGGCATTGAGGTTCCCCACTTTGATCAGGGCGAAGACGAGATTGTAACGGGCATTCACGTTGCCGGGATCGATTCGCAAAGCCTCTTCGAACTGCTGTTGGGCTTCGCGCGACTGGCCGACCCGCGTGAGAGCCGCGCCGAGTTCGTTGTGTCCCTGCGATTGCGTGGGATCGACCCGGACAGCCGTTTCGAAGGACGAAAGCGCCCCTTGCGTATCGAGGCGCGAGAGCTTGAGTTCGCCCAGATCGAGATAGGACACATAGTCATCCGGATACTTCTCGACGCGGTGCTGCATGGCGGCTTCCTCCAGCTCACGGCGGCGGTCGCCCGGCCCGCGGGGCAGAAGTTGCAGCCAGAGATGGCCCATCTCGTCGTCCGCATTGTTTCCGGCCCGGACGCGGCGCGGCGGATGGTTGGGATTGCGCGGGTTCGCCGCGGAATTGTCGTAGTGGAAACGCATCGAGATCACGGTGCCTTTGGGCAGGAACAGCGGCTTCCGGTAACGATAGACGGCCTGGCGGTTCAGATCCCAGTTGGGAATGCGGATGAGCCATACGCGTTTGCCGTCGGGCAGGGTGGCATAGCCTTCCAATAGATTTCCGAGGTAATGGGCATGTGGATAGACGGCGAGAACGTCGGCATCGACGGGCAGGCGGAAATCGTCCGAAATGAGAAAGTCGCGGGCGCCCGGCGGGATGTTGAGCGCCCCATCGTGTTCAAGCTGGAGCAGCACGGGGAAATGCTTCGGCGGCTTATCCGTGAAGTAGAGCCCGACGGAGGGCTGGACAATTTCCGGTTTCCCGGAAGGCTGCAGATGGGCGTTGAGGATGAGATCGTTGCCGGGTTCCAGACGCCAGGCGAAACCGTCGGGCTCGGAGTATGGCACGCTGCCGGGCTTCCAGAAGAGAAAATGTCCGGGTGGATCGAAAATATTCGATTTGATATCGAGATCCATTCCCGGAAACCCCGAGCCTGGGGTTTTCTCCATTTTGCGGCCGGAGCTGAGGCGATCGACGATGAGATTGGCGTGGTGCACGAGACGTTTATCGCCGGGGCGGATCTCAATGGCGCGAACGTAACGGGTATCCGGAATATCCGGCTTGAAGACAAAATTCCAGAAGACGTTGGGTCCGCCGGCAGGGAGCGAAAAGGGCTGCGATGCCTTGAGAATCAGATCTGGAACACCGAGTTGCCAACCGTCCGGGAACGAGGGCGGCGACGGGGTTCGGGAGGCGTCGCCTTCGGGCATGCCCGCCGTGACCCAGTCGCCGATTTGTTGGATTTGAGCGTCGGTGAGGCGGTTTTCTTCCTCGAAATCTCCATAGCCGGGCTCCGGCAGCCAGGGAGGCATGTATCGGCTTTTCGTCACCGCTGCGATCTGGCGGGCGTGTTTGCGAACGTCCTGATAAGTGAGCAGTGAAAACGGCGCGGATTCGCCGGGGCGGTGGCAGGAGGCGCAACTCCGATAAACGATGGGCGCGATGTCGTGCGAGAACGTGGGTGGCGTCCCGGCGGCGAGGAGCGCCGTGGAAAGGGCCGGCAGGACGGCAAGGAGGCGCGGCATTCGGTCGACTTCATGGTAGCGCTCACAGGGGATTTGTTCGCCGGGCCGCGGGCAAATCCCCTTACGCGCTCACTTCCTACAGAACGTCTTCAGACCAGTTTTCCAGCACCGATTTTACCTTGCCGGTGAATTGATCGCCCAGCGCGCCATCGATCAGCCGATGGTCGAAGGTAAGGGCGAGGAAGCACTGCGAGCGGATGGCGATGGCGTCGTCGATCACGACCGGCACTTTCTCGACCGTACCCACGCCCAGGATCGCCACTTGCGGCTGATTGATCACCGGAGTTGCGAAGACGCTGCCGAAGCTGCCGAAGTTGGTGATGGAGAAGGTGCCGCCCTGGATTTCATCGGGCTTCAGCTGTTTCGCGCGGGCCCGCGAGGCGAGGTCCACGATCGAGCGCTGCAGGCCGAGCACGTTCTTTTCATCGGCATTGCGGATTACGGGAACGATCAGGCCATTTTCGAGCGCCACCGCGATTCCGATATTGATCTCGTTGTGAAAGATGATGTTGGTCCCGTCGATCGAGGCGTTGACGAGCGGGTAGGTACGCAGGGCTTCGACGGCCGCCCGTACCACGAAGGGAAGGAACGTCAGCGACATGCCGTGGCGCGCCGCGAAATCTTCCTTGTGCTTCGCGCGCATTTTCGCCACGCGCGTCATATCGACGCGGTGCACGGTAGTGACATGCGCGGATACGCGCTTGCTCATGACCATGTGATCGGCGATCTTGATCCGCATGTTGCTCATGGGCTCGATGCGGGTTTTGGCGGTGGGCTGGGCCTGGCCTGCGGGAACGGCCGGTGCCGGGGTGGAAGCCGGTGCCGGGGTGGAAGCCGGTGCCGGGGTGGAAGCCGGTGCCGGGGTGGGAGCGGCGGCAGGCTGCTGTTTCCCGAACGTTTCCAGATCCTCTTTAGTGATGCGTCCACCGGCGCCCGTCCCGGTGACTTGCGCGAGGTCGATATTCTTTTCGCGCGCCATTTTGCGCACGAGCGGAGACAGCGGCCCGACGGGTTCCTTTACTTCCGCGGTGACGGCAGACGGCGCGGGAGGAGGCGGGGGCGTGGGAACGGGAGCGGCTACGGGTGCGGCCACGGGTGCGGCGGCGGGAGCCGGGGCAGGAGGCGGTGGGGGAGCAGCAGCCACGGGTGCGGCAGTTGCGGGCGCAGGCGCCGCGGCCCCGTCTTCAATACGAGCCACGACTGCATTTACCTGAACCGTCTGGCCTTCCTGCACCAGTAACTCGCCCAAAGTACCAGCCACCGGCGACGGAATCTCTGTGTCTACCTTATCGGTCGAAATCTCGAACAAAGGCTCATCGCGTTCGACCTTGTCACCCGGCTTTTTGAGCCATTTCGTCAAAGTTCCTTCGACGATGCTCTCGCCCATCTGGGGCATCACGACGTCTGTCATCTGTTCTCCTCAGCATCTCAAACTCAAAAACTTGTCCAAAACGCCGGACCAGCGCGTTTTTTACCTCTTCGGCATCCGCCGGCACTCCCAGCGCGGCCATGGAGGTCACGGGCTTCGTCAGTCCGCAGGGCACAATGTGGCGGAAATACCCGAGGTCCGTCGAAACGTTCAAAGCCCAGCCGTGGGTTGAGACCCAGCGGCTGAGGTGAACCCCGATTGCGGCTATTTTTTTCTCGTAACCGGCCTCGCCCACCCAGACTCCGGTCAGCCCGGCGATGCGCTTCGCCGCGATGCCGAAGTCGCCAAGCGCGTCGATAAGAACCTGCTCGATCCCGCGAACGAAGGCTCCTATATCGCGTTTCCACTCTCGCAGATCCATGATCGGATATGCCACGATCTGGCCGGGTCCGTGATAAGTGACATCGCCGCCCCGGTCCGTCTCGTGCAGTTCTATGCCGGCCCGCCGGAGCGTTTCCGGCGATGCCAGCAGATTTTCTTCATGCCCGTTGCGGCCGATGGTAATCACGTGCGGATGTTCGACGAACAGCAGACAATCCACGCCGAGGCCCTCTTTACGCTCCGACGCGATCCGGTGCTGAATCTCCAGCGTATCGCGATAAGACATGCGACCGAGATCGCGCACCAGACACTCGCGCGTCATCCGTTTACGATCCGGCAGGCCGGCTATGCATTGATGGCCAGGCCGTACACGTTGTTGAACGCTTCGCCCACCGCTTCATAGAGCGTGGGATGCGCGTGGATGGTGTGCATCATGGTCTCGACCGTGGCTTCGGCTTCCATGGCCGTGACCGCTTCCGAAATCAGCTCGTAAGCCTGCGGACCGATGATGTGAACACCCAGGATTTCGCCGTATGTCTCGTCGGCGACCACCTTCACGAAGCCATCGTGCGCGCCGAGAATCGTTGCTTTGCTGTTGGCGGCGAACGGGAATTTGCCGACTTTCACTTTGTACCCGGCGGCTTTTGCCTGCGCTTCGGTCAAGCCGACGCTGCCAATGCCCGGCTCGGTGTAAGTCGCGCCAGGGATGCGATTGCGTTTGATGGGCGTGACGGGTTTGCCCGCCATCTTCGCGACCGCGACCATGCCCTGCATGGAAGCCACATGCGCCAGCTGGGGCGTACCGGCAACCACGTCGCCAATGGCATAAACTCCCGGCTCGGCGGTCTCCTGGTACTCGTTCACTTTAATAAAGCCGCGATCGACTTCCACCTTCGTGTTCTCAAGCCCGATGTTGGCGGTATTGGGCGAGCGGCCCACGGCCACCAGCAGTTTTTCCGCTTCCACGTCTTCCACTTTGCCGTTCGCGAGGGTGACTTTCATTTTCACGCCCGTGCCGGTTCTCTGGACGTTGTCGCATTTCGCGCCGGTCTCGACGCGGATTTTGCTCTTTTTGAAGACGCGCTCGAGTTCCTTCGACACCTCCTCATCCTCCACGGGAACGATACGCGGCAGCATCTCGAAAACGCTCACTTCGGAACCGAAGCGGCGGAACATGGACGCGAATTCGACACCTACCGCGCCGGCGCCGATAATCATCAGCGACTTCGGCACTTGCGTGAGATTCAGAACTTCGATGTTGGTCAGAATGAATTCGGCATCCGGCTTCAGGCCGGGAAGCATGCGGGCTTCCGAGCCGGTGGCGATCAGGATGTTTTTGGTCTCGACCGTCTGCGTCCCTTTGCCGCTTTTGACCTCGACCCGTTTGATGCCGCCGGGGCCGCCAGGGAGGATGGTCCCATAGCCGGGTATCCACTCCACCTTGTTCTTCTTCATCAGAAACTCGACGCCTTTGGCGTGCTTCTGCACGATGCCGTTTTTGCGCTCGATGACTTTGGGGTAATTGAGAACGGGTTTCTCAATGACGATTCCTTCGTCGGCCGAGTGATTCGCGAAACTCCAGAGTTCGGCGGTGTGCAGGAGAGCTTTGGTCGGGATGCAACCGACATGCAGGCAGGTTCCGCCGAGCTTCGCATCTTTCTCAATAATGGCGGTCTTCAGGCCGTACTGCCCGGCGCGCACGGCAGCCGAGTAGCCGCCGGGGCCGCTACCAATCACAATCAGATCGTATGTCACGTAACTCCATTCTACATGGCGCGTCTGTATACCATGGTAAGAGGAATGTCGCGCATCTCTTTCGTTTTGTTGCTGTTTGCGGGCGTTTTGGCAGGTCAGACGGTACCCTCCAAACCGGTCCCGCCGCGCGGCTTCCCCGTGGATTCGATTGCGATCGAAGGCAATCGGATTCTGAGCGCGTCCGCGATCGTGGCGGCTTCGGGCATCGGGCGCGGGGAAACGGGCAACAGCGCGATTTTCGATGCGGCGCGCGACCGCCTGCTCGCGAGCGGCTATTTCGATACGGTGTCTTACCGTTATAAACCTTCGGCGTCCGGGGGCTACGAGGTGGCTTTCGAGGTGCAGGAGGTCACGCTCCTCTATCCCATCCGGGTCGACGCGCTGCCGGTATCGACGGAGGAAATCACGGCGTATCTGAAGTCGAAAGACCCGTTGTTTACGGGCAAAATGCCGGGGACGCGGGAGGTGCTGCGGCGCACCGCGCAGGAAATTGAAGCGTATCTCGCGGCGAAGGGTCACGCGCAGGAGGTGGCTGGGAGGGTGATTGCGATCGCTCCCGAACGGCTGGAGGTGGATTTCACGCCCATACGCGGGCTTCCCGCCGTGGCGACCGTGACTTTCGAAGGGAGCAAGGCCATCGAGGCGATTACGCTGCGCAACAAGATCAACGAAGTGGCGTTCGGCCTGCCTTTCAGCGATGCCGGATTCCGGCTGTTGCTGCAAAGTCAGATCGTGCCGCTTTACGAAGCCAAAGGCTACCTGCGGGTTACGTTTCCGAAGGTTGTAACCACGCCGGCCACCGATGTGACGGGCGTGGATGTGAACGTGACCGTTGACGAGGGTTCGGAATACAAACTGGTGCGGGTGGCGGTAGCAGGCAGATCGGCGGCCGAGAGCGCGAAGATTTTGAAGCGGGCGAAATTGCCCCAGCTGACGGTCGCGAATTTCGAAGAGGTGACACAGGCCGCGCAGCGCGTGAAAGATTCCATGCGCAAGCAGGGCTTTCTGGACGCGGAAGTTACGACGGATCGCAAGCTGGACGACGTGAAGAAGACCGTCGAATTCTTTCTGATTCTGGAAACGGGTCCGGAGTATACGTTCGGGACGCTCACCGTGAATGGGCTGGGGCTCGATGGCGAGGCGGCGATCCGGAAGATGTGGAGCGTCAAACACGGCGATTCGTTCCCGCAGGGTTATCCCGATTTCTTCCTCGGCAAGGTTAAGGAGGAAGGGATTTTCGACAACCTTGGCGATATGAAGGCCGATCCGAATATCAATGAGGAGACGCACGTGGTGGATGTGACGCTCGATTTCAAGGGTGCGCCGCCGAAGCCGAAAGCGCCGGTCCGGAGCGGATTTCCCGGCCAGCCGTGACTACCGCATTTCTCGCCGACCCGATCGCGAAAGAGCATGACCCGGGTCCCGGTCATCCCGAGCAGCCCGCGCGCTGGGACGCTGCCGTGCGCGGGCTTGGCACGAACAAGCTGAAGGGGGCAGCACCGCGCGCCGCCACGGAAGACGAGCTTGCGCTCTGCCATGGGCGCGCATATATCGCGACGGCCCGCAGGGACGTGGACGGGGGCGCGGCTTCGCTCAGCACGGGTGACACGGATATCTGCCCGCGTTCGTTCGACGTCGCGTTGCGCGCGGTTGGAACCTGCCTGAATGCGGTGGACCTGACGATGACGGGCGAGGCGCGGAATGCCTTCTGCATCGTGCGCCCGCCTGGACACCATGCGTCCGCCAATCGAGGCATGGGGTTCTGCCTGTTCAACAACATCGCGATTGCCGCGCGTTATGCGCAGCGCCAATACGGAATCGAGCGAGTCGCGATTGCGAATTGGGATGTGCATCACGGCAACGGCACGCAGGATATTTTCTACGAAGACGGGTCCGTCTTTTTCTTCAGCACGCACCAGTCGCCCTGGTATCCGGGGACAGGCGACGCACGTGAGACTGGCGATGGACCGGGGGAGGGGAGCACGCTCAATTGCCCTTTTCCGGCAGGCGCGGGGAGGGACCGGATCGTGGGTGCATTTCGCGAGCGGTTCGTGCAAAGGATGGCGGATTTCCGCCCCGAACTGGTATTGATCTCCGCCGGCTTCGATTCCCGTGTGGACGACCCTCTCGGCCGGTTCGTTCTCACGGACGCGGACTTCGCGGAGCTGACGCAAGTGGTGCTGGAGGTTGCGGACAAGCACGCGGGAGGACGCCTGGTGTCGATCCTCGAAGGCGGGTACAACCTCGACGGCCTTTCTCGTGCCGTGTACGCGCACGCACATTCGCTGCTTTTGGCATGAAGTGTGCAATATGGCCGCTGGAGGTCGCACATGAATTGGGACACAATCGAAGGCAACTGGAAGCAAATGGCCGGGCAGGCGCGTCAGAAATGGGGCAAGCTTACCGACAGCGATTGGCAGGTTGTCGCGGGCAGGAAAGACGAACTGGTAGGGCGCATTCAGGAACGCTACGGCATCGCGAGGGATGTAGCGCAGAAACAGGCCGACGACTGGGCCAAAGCACTGAAAGAAGAAGAAAAAGTCAGCCGGAGCGGGTCGATTTAAGTTACCGGGCCGAAATAGCTGATTCCAGCTATGCCGGCCGCGCCTGCCTCCATGCACAGGCGGGCGTTTTCCGAGGTGATTCCGCCCAGTGCGAGAACCGGCACCTGGGACCGTCGGGCGAATTCAGCAATCGCCGCCGTTCCCAGTGCCGGTCTGGTATCCGATTTCGATAGAGGTTTGAAAATCGGGGCGAGAAGAATGAAATCGGCGCCCCGGGTGCGATCCGCCGCCGCCGGGTTGTGACAGGCGACGGTAACAAGAAAGCCCGGCCGGGCGAAAACTTCCGGCAGTACCGATCCATCCCTCAGGTGAACGCCGTGCGCGCCGCAGGCAAGCGCGACATCGGCGCGGTCATTCAACAGGATTCTGGTGCCGCGCGGATTGGGCAGGCGTAACACTTTCCGGGTCAGTCCGGCAAGTTGTCTGGCACTGAGAGCCCGTTCGCGGATCTGAAGCAAATCGATACCGCGCGCCATCCAGCCGGCCGCATGCGCAAGCCATTTGGCTTCGTTTTGTAAAACGGTTCCGTCGGTGATCAGGCATTGAATCATGTTTTGCCGGCATTGTGCGCCCGGCGGTGCAGTACCGTTATGTCGACTCCCGTGAATGCGAGCGCAATCGCCCCGCCAATCGCTACTGGCAGTGTCAGGAACCAGAACATGATCTCGGCGAAGATCTGTGCGTTCGTATGTTCCACCAGCAGCAATCCGAGGGCGTACATCGCGGCCGCCTGATAGGCTCCCACGTTCGCGGGAGCGTTGGGAATGAGCGTAACCACCGTCTTCACGACCAGCAGAAAGGAGGCGGCGGCGAGGCCCAGATCGAACCTGTCGGCGCGGGTGAGTGCCCAGATTGCCAGCGCCTGTGCGAGCCAGTAAAGTCCGCTCATCCACATGGCGGCGCGCAACTCGCGCCAGTGGCCGAGCGTGTGAACCTCAGCCAGTAAATGGACGAAACGCGCTGCCCAGCTGGTGTTCCTGACAAAGTGGTGCGCACGTTGCCGCCGGAACAACACGAAGAAAGCGAGCGCCGAGATAAGGGCCACGCCAGCGCCAAATCCCCACATCACGCGTGTCACCACGACATGGGTTCCAATCTGGAAAGTGACCAGCAGGTAGAGGATTACGATCCAGATGCCATCCATGATCCGGAGAATCACGTCCGACGTGAGGGCGAGAGACAGAGGGACTTTGGTTTCATAGGAGAGCAGGAAGCAGCGAATGATCTCTCCGGCCCGGGCGGGCAGGACGTCGTTCGCGAACAGACCGACGAACACGGCCTGCAGGCACACCCCGAAGGAGGGCGCGCCGACGCTTTTGAGCAGGGCTCCCCATCGCCAGGCATCGATAAAATAGACGGTGATTTCGATGGCGATGGCGATTCCCGCGAGGCGCCAGTTCATGGTCCGCAGATGATCGCCAAGCAGCGCGTAGGGGAACTTCGAAAACACCCAGACCAGGGAAACGGCGGATACGGTGTAACCGATCGCGGGCGACAGCCATCTGGGAATTCTTCGCCGGTGCGGCGGCGCGGCGCCGGGGACTGTCATGAAGTTCGCATGGCCCGGATCAGTTTCAGGCCCGACCACGCCAGCGTGGCGAAGAAAAAGGTGAAGCTTAAGAGGATAACCGTGAGGCGCCGCCCGGGTGAGAGCGTTTGCGCGCTGCCTCTGCCATCGGGATTCATGCTGGTGCGCACCTGAAGGGACACGGTCGCGGGGAGGGCGTGGCCCGAATTCACGACGACCACGGCGTACTGGCCGCTCACATCCACGGTGCGGCGGAAATCTCCGGTGAGTCCGTCCGGGGTGGCCGCAAGGGTGGAATGCTCTTCGCCGCGGTCGAACAGCCGGAATTCAGTCATGGGAAGCAGTTCCAGATGAACGCTGGGGCCGCCCCGTGTTACCTCGAAGTGGCACTCCACCTCCACCGGTGTTTGCCGAATGGTAAAAGGAACCCAGCGGAAATCGCCCGCCTCCAGCCGGAACGGCTGTCCTTTTTCCGGTGGCTGGTTCCCCGGCGCGAACAGCAACGCAAACATAATTAGAAGATTCATTCCTGAAATACGATCTTCCCACCCGCGGCACTGATGGCGGCCCTTGCGCGTTAAGCTGGAGTTTGACACGATGGCCCGGATTATTTTTCGCATATTGATCGCGGTTACGCTGGCAGTGATGGCGATTACCCGTTTCTCGGGCGGCCGTCTGCCGTTCGTGGTTTTTCCTCCTTTTTACTACTGGTTTGTGGTCTCGGTCTTCGTGTTCGGAGCTTTCGGCCTGGTTTCGGCGTATCGCGCCTGGCACGAGCCGCAAAACCGGCGCGCGTATCTCACGGATGTGGTTCTGGCGGCGGCTTGGGTCCCTTACTGGTTTTCGAATCTGCGGTAGGGTCCATGCCCACGTGGTCCTGCAGGCAGCGGGCTATCAGAGCCGTCCAGCCGGTCTGATGGCTGGCGCCGCAACCACGGCCGGTCTCGGCGTGGAAATACTCGTTGAAGTGCGTAAGCCCGTGCCAGTGGGGATCGCTCGCATAAATACGATCTTCCCCCTGCCATGGCGCCCGTCCGGTCGAATCGGGCAGGAAAAGCGTACAGAGCCGGCGATTGATCTCGCGTGAAACCTCTCGCAGCGTCATGGATTTGCCGGACCCGGTGGGGCATTCGACCGTGAGTTCGTCGCCATAAAAGTGGTAGTACCGCTCCAGCGCTTCAATGAGCAGGTAATTGAGCGGTAGCCAGATGGGGCCGCGCCAGTTGGAGTTGCCTCCGAAAATTCCCGTTGTCGATTCGCCCGGATCGTAGCTGATGCCGCACTCCACGCCATCTACGCACAGCGTGTAGGGGTGCTCGCCATACACTGCTGAAAGCGAGCGTATGCCGAAGGGCGACAGGAATTCGCTTTCATCGAGAAGCCGGCTGAGGACGCGCAACAGCCTGGCGCGCGTGGGGACGGCGAGCAGCCTGTGGACATGACCTCCGATCGTGCGCACTTCCATCAGCGAGATCTGATGATAAAGGTCCTGGCGATTGTTGAGGAACCATTCCATCCTCCGGCGGAAGCCGGGCAGGCTCTCAATCGTTTCCTGCCTGAGAATTGTCACGCAGAGCAGAGGAATCAGACCCACCGCCGAACGCACTTTTAGGGGGACGGTCTTGCCCGCGCTGGTTCGCAACTGATCGTAGTAGAAGCCGTCCTCTTCGTTCCACAGTCCGTTGCCTCCGAGGGTGTTCATGGCATCGGTGATCGCGACAAAATGTTCGAAGAATTTCGAGGCGATATCTTCATACACCGGGTCCCCCGCCGACAATTCGAGCGCAATTGCAAGCATGGTGGTGCAATAGAATGCCATCCATGCGGAGCCGTCGGCCTGTTCGAGAACGGTGCCGTTGGGCAGCGGTTTCGAGCGGTCGAAGATGCCGATATTATCCAGACCGAGGAAGCCGCCGGAGAAAATCTGCTTGCCCGCAATGTCTTTGCGATTAACCCACCACGTGAAATTGATGAGCAGTTTCTGAAACACGCGTTCGAGAAAGGCGCGGTCGCGTTTGCCGGGCGCCGCGGCGATTTTGTAGACGCGCCAGGCCGCCCAGGCGTGAACCGGAGGATTCACGTCGCCGAATGCGAATTCATAAGCAGGAATCTGGCCGCTCGGATGCGTGTACCATTCCCGCAGCAGCAGGATGAGTTGCTGTTTGGCGAAATCGGAGTCGAGCGCGGCGAACGCAACCATGTGGAACGCGAGATCCCAGGACGCGTACCAGGGGAATTCCCAGTTGTCCGGCATCGAAACGACATCGCGGTTGTAAAGGTGCTGCCAGCCGGAATTACGCCCGTTCCAGCGCGCGTCAGGGGGGGGGGGAAACGCCGGATCGCCTTCCAGCCATTCGAGCACCCCGAAGTGATAGAACTGTTTTGACCACAGGAGGCCGGCGTGCGCCTGCCGGGCGATCCTGAGTCCGGCCGGAGATTCGCCATTCGTTCCGTAAAAGCTGTCCGCTTCGGCGATGCGCCGGGCAAAAACGTCATCGAAATCGACCGGGCCGCTTTCGTTTTCCGCGTGCAGCCGGAACCGGAGCTCGATGCCCTTGCCGGCCTGGATTTCCGTCCGGTAATACGCCCCGGCCTTGGTTCCCGTCTGCGCCGGATTGACTGCGTCCCGATCCTCCTGAACCACATACCGATCGAACGCGTCCTTGACATACGGGGTTCGGTTCGGGGCGTTGAACAGTTTCCCGGCATTGGTCTCGTTCTCAGTGAACAGAAAACGGTCCGGCTGCGTCAGAGCTTCGAATGTGAACTTGCCAAGGCTCGCCTGGTCGCAGGAGACGTGCGTGGCATCGGTCTGGTGGATCGACGGCCGCGGCCAATAGCCTTCGCCCGTCCTGCCCCACGACCAGGCATTACGAAACCAGACGGTGGGCAGGATGTGAAGCGTCCAGGGCTGCGGGCCGCGGTTATCGATGCGCAGGCGAATCAGGATATCGTTGGGAGACGCCTTCGCGTATTCCATGGAAATATCGAAATAACGGCCTTCATTGAAGACCCCGGTATCGATCAGCTCAAACTCCGGGTCGCGATCGGTACGCCGGCGGTTCTCCTGAATCAATTGCTCGTAAGGGTAAGCCTGCTGCGGATACTTGTAAACCGCTTTCATGTACGAGTGGGTGGGCGTGCCATCGACGTAGAAATAGCACTCCTTGACGTCTTCGCCGTGATTGCCCTGTTCGCCGGTCAGACCGAAAAGGCGTTCTTTGAGGATGGGGTCCTGGCCGTTCCACAACGCCAGTGCAAAGCACAAACGGCCTTCGCGGTCGCAGATTCCGAGCAAGCCGTCTTCGCCCCAGCGGTAGGCGCGGCTGCGCGCATGATCGTGCGGAAGATAGCTCCAGCATTCGCCCGTGGCGGAGTAATCTTCGCGGACAGTGCCCCATTGGCGCTCGGAAAGGTACGGACCCCAGCGCTTCCAGTTCTTTTCGCGGCTGGCGTCTTCTTCGAGGCGGGTTCGCTCGGGTCCCGGTTGCGCCGGATTCATGCGGCGATCTCGACGATGTTCTTGATTCCGCCATGGTCGTGAATGGGCTCCGCAAATTTCTCCAGCGGAAAGCGGCCCGTAATAATATTCTTCACCGCATCCGGCCATTTGGCATGGAAGGCGGTAAGATCGGCCACTGCTTTTTCAAAAGCGTCCTTGCCCGCGTTGACCGTGCCCAGCACGCACTGATTTTTCAGTACGAGATTGCGCATGATGGTGTCGGTGTCGACGCTCACCGGTCCGTGGTTGCCCGGCACGCCGGCCAGAATGAACAGTCCGTTGGTGCCGAGCACGGGGAGAACGTCAAAGGCCAGCTGCGACGCGCCCGTCGCTCCGTAGATAAGGTCGATATTGCCCACATCGGCCGCCATCCGTTCCACCGGGCAGTCCTGCGATGAAATGTATTTCCCGCCGATCGCTTTCACGATATCCGCCGAGGCGTCGGGTTCGCGGTTGCGCGAATAAACGGTGACCGGGAACCCGGCGAGGCGAAGCGTCATGGCGCCCAGCAATCCGACCGGCCCGGCACCCAGCACGACGGCGTGGTGCTTGTGTTCCGGGGTATTGACGCCCCAGGGCAGCCGGGTCTGGATCCGCAGTGCCTGGATCAGGCCTTTTTCGGCAATCGTCAGCGGTTCAACGAGAACGGCCACATCGCGAATCGCCTTCGGCACGGGATTCATGTAAAGTGCCTCGTCGACAATCCGTTCGGTGAGGAAGCCGTGCAGTTGCTTGATGCCACGCTCGCGGTAATCGCCGGTGTAACAGAAGTCCGGCCGGCCGGCCCGGCAGGCAATGCAGTCGGGCCGGTCGCAGGGCCGCCGCACCGTGGGAATGGCGAGATCTCCCACCTTGAGATTGCGCACCTCCGGTCCGATTTCCACCACTTCGCCCAGACACTCATGGCCCATCACCAGGAAATCGAAGCCGGCGGGAGGCGGAAAGCTGTACTGGAACGAAGCGATTTCACGGTCGGTGCCGCAAACTCCCACGCTCAGCACGCGGAGTTTCACGCCCGTGGGGCTTTCGAGTTTTGGCTCGGGAAAATCGTTCACTACGGCCAGAGATTTTCTGGCGGGGAATACGGCGGCTGCCTTCATGTGACGTGGGTTCCTTTCATTCGATGCGGCGGAGGATGGCACGGGCGGGCGCGCCTTCGGCATCCATCAGCCTGAGCGGCAGGCAGGCCAGTTCATAAGCGCCCGGCGCGAGACCGTGGAGGTTGAGTCCTTCGATAATCCAGATGCCTGCCCCCAGAAGAGCATGGTGCGTTTCAGGTCCGTCTTCATGGAACCCGCCCACGGAAAGGTAATCGACGCCCACGCAGCGAATACGGCATTCGGCGAGGTAGCGGGCCGCATCCTGAGAAATGAAAACAAAGTTCTCCTCGAACCGGTCGGTGTTCCATGCTCCCTCGGAGTTTCGCGTTTTGAAAAGAATACGTTCGCCCTCCGAGATATCGAATTTGAGGAGGTCTTCACGCCGGATCGATTTCGGGTCGTCGATTTGAAGGATGCGCGCGGGTCCAACGGCCGTGTCGAGCGGGATCCGGTCGATGGGCGTTGCGTTGCGGAAGAAATGCAGCGGGGCATCCATGTGAGTGCCGGTGTGCGCGCCGAGGGACATCTGCGATACGGTAGCCGGGTCGCCTTTTTCCTGATCGAGTGCGCGTTCGATGTGAAAGGCGGGGTCGCCCGGCCAGTGAACCATGCCGTTTCGAACCGGGACCGAAATATCGATCCATCGGGAAGCGGCGGGCTTGTCTTTCACACTGCTATGTTAGCAGCGGTTTCCGGGGAGCCGCGATCCCGCCGCGGCGTTTAAAGAGCAGACCGGCGAACAAAAGGCAACCCGCGCCGAGCGAAGCCCACGTACCCGGTTCCGGCGTTGCGCTGACGATGTTTCCCAGATTACCGGTGAAGAGGACATTGTGGAACTCCGTCGTGCCAGTGGCTGTATCGGCGATCAACTGGCCGTCGATATCCCCGTAAACGCCCGTGAAGTTCGCATTCGGCGCCAGAATACTTCCGTTGAAGCCGATGCTATTCAGCGTGAGCGCGCTCGCGGTGTCGAAATTGAAGATCACATTGTTTTGCGTGATGCCGCCGCTGTAATTGATGCTTCCGCCGTTGAACGATACGGAACTGCCCGATACGTTGACCACAACGGTTGAGCCGGAGGGGGCGCTGATGTTAATGGTCGTGCCCGAAATTCCGGCTCCCGCCATATCGAAAACATTCAGGTTGGCGTCGGTGCCCGTCAGCGTATAGGTCGAATAACTCAAGTTCACGGTGCCGTTGGCCGCGTCGCCGGCAAGAGAGGAGGAAAGCGATGTCAGACTGGTCTGGGCACTCGCAAAATCGATCGGTGCCTTGGGGAGAGATTTTATGTGAGAGTGTTTCAGACCGCTCGGCCCATTGTAGGCTCCGACGTAGGAGATGCCGCCCACGCTGCCGCCACCGGTATCCGTGAAACTACCGCCGACATACGCATTGTGAGCGATGGTAGGGCTTGTCCATGTCATATTTCCAGCGACGTACGCACTGCCGCTGTTCATTGTGTAACCGGAATCGGTGAAGTTTCCACCAACGACCAGATCGTAAGCAGTTTTCGGATCGCTCAGCCCGCTTGCAATGGTGAAACCTCCGCCACCCGCGGGAGCGAAGTTCCCGCCAACCGCCATTTTCCCCTGCGCATCCGTGCCAGATCCCGAGAAATCGCTGAAAACAAAAACATTAAAGCCGACAGCGGCACCCAGGGTCAGCGTCCCGGCCTGACCGGCCGCTGCAAATCCCAATAAAAGAATGACCCCGGAAAGCCGGTTCGACTTCATCTGTTCTTTATGTTAAATTGACACGCTGGCGGTGCACAATAGCACCGGTAATAGTACTGAGGTACTAGCGGGGGTGAGTCAAAGATTCAAAGAGGTCAGGCGCCCGGACGCCTGGAGGTCCGTCATGCCGTTCCACGGGATTTCAGGATGGACGAGTTTCCGGCACAACAAACCAGCGGATACGGAAACGCCGGAAATTGCCAGGAACGACGAGTCCCCGGTTAAAAAACTCAGAACGACGCACGCCGAGAAGAATGGCATCCCCGCGAAATTCCGGCAATCCAATGGCGGCCATTTGAGTCTCCGGCCGATCGCTGCCACCATAATGGTCCAGGCAACGCTCGCCATCAGGAACATAAGCAATAGCGCGAGACGGCGCCACGGATCCGCATGACGATAATACGGCCACAGCAGAATGGTGGGAGTTATCGCCAGAATGAAGATCGAAACCGAGAGCGCAACGCGCTCCGTCAGCTTGCGGCAAATGGCGAGGATAGCCATAACCTGCTATCGCTATACGATATCACCGATCCGCCGAGCTATCGCCGGTGTTTTCGCGCGCGCCGCGAAGCCGCGGGGCGATGTTTCTCCCGCGCGGACGTCTCTTCCACGGATGCCGCATCCGACGGCGCGAGCTTGCTCAGTATCCGATCCCTGACCCAGTGCGGATCCCACCACTCGACCGGATTCACTTCAACGCCATCCAGTTGCATGCTGAAATGCAGATGATCGCCGCCCGCGAGACCGGTCGACCCGGTCTTCCCGATGATCTGCCCCTTCCTGACTACATCGCCCGGCTTGACCAGAAACTCGCTCATGTGGCCGTAGATGCTCTGCAATCCATAACCGTGATCGATTACGACGCAGTTTCCGTAGATGCCCAGATCGTGCGCCCAGATTACCTTGCCGTCGTTCGATGCCGGAATCGGTGAATGGGCGACCTTGGCCAGATCGAAGCCGAGATGCGTCTCCTCATCCACTTTCTTCCCCTGCCAGGTGTAGGTACGGTCGTCGGCGAAACGCGATTCCACGGTGGAATCGACCATCGGCAGAAACGCGCCGGTCCAGAGCAGTTTCGGGGCGCTTTGCAGGCGCAGGTCGGACAGCGTTTTGTTGTTCGCCTTGCGCATCTCGCGGTTGATATAGACGAAACGCTGGACCAGGTCGCCTGGAATTTTGTGTTGAGTATCGATCTGATTGACGATCCTGCCGATATTCATGCTTTCGAGGCGAATCGTGCTGGAGCGGAACTTCTTCGGGAAGACCTTATACCAGAAAGTTGTTTTTGCTTCCGCTCCGGACGGGTTGGAGGCATAAACGGAGATCGGGGTATCCACCGGCAACTGCCAGAAGAACGCGAACAGGCTGAAGTACTGCCCCGGATGGTCCGGTAACGGGAAACTGCGAAAGGTGTAATCGCCCACTTTCACGCCAGCCTGCGTCCATGCGCCGGTGGGAGTGAAGACCGCGAGCTCGGAACCGCCCTGGTTGATGTAGTGCTGGACGCCATCGGCGACGACATGCGGCGCCTCGGTCATGACATCCACATCCAGGGTTTTCGAAACCGTCTCTCCGCGGAAGTCGTTGGAAACGGCCGCGACGACCAGGCGCGCCTTCCCGTCGTGCAGTGCGGGCGCTTCCTGTTTCCCGGCCTTCACCGTCAGATCCCGCGGAGCTAGGTGGCGCGCGATGAACAAGCGCCGCGCCGGGGACGTGGCGGAACTCAGCGGGTAAGACTTGCCATCCTGTTCGAGGGTCACGGATACGGAGCGCACGCCATGCGGGTTCACCAGGTGAATATGGACCGGCGTTTCGAAGCCGATCGTTTTGACCGGCGGATCGACGCCGATATTCGTCCCGGTGGAGAGCAACAACAAAGCCGCCGGAACGCCGACGATCAGTAACGCGCCAACGATAATAAAAGGCAGTTTCACTTTTTTGTCCAGTTGCCGACCCAGTCGAGAAACGTTTTATACCAGAGTTCGCTGTTTTGCGGCTTCAGAATCCAATGCCCTTCATCGGGGAAGATCAGGAGTTCGGAGGGGACTTTTCGCATCTGGAGCGTGGTGTAAAGTTCCAGCCCCTGGGTGTAGGGAATACGGAAGTCCAGTTCGCCGTGGATCACGAGAGTCGGTGTCTGGAAGTCCTTCGCATATTGGCTTGGCGACCATTTGGCGTAGACGTCGGGGTTGTCCCAGGGCATGCCGCCGAATTCCCAGATCGGAAACCACAACTCTTCCGTGCTTTCGGCCTCTTCACGCAGATCGTAGACGCCCGCATGGGAAACAAAGCACTTGAAGCGGTTGGTGTGGCCGAGCATCCAGTCGATCATGTAACCGCCATAGGAGCCGCCCGCCGCGGCCATGCGGCCGGCGTCGACATACGGAAGTTTTTCAACGTAATCCGTCACTGCCATCAGATCGTCGAACGGTTTGCCGCCCCAATCCTGATTAATATCCTCGGTGAACTTCTGCCCGTAACCGATTGACCCGTGAGGATTTGGCATGACAACCACATAACCGGCCGCCGCGAACACCTGCGCGTTCCAGCGATAGGTCCAGCTTTCGCTCCACTCGCCCTCCGGACCGCCGTGGATCAGGAGCAGCACGGGATATTTCACCGAGGGATTGAAGCCGGGCGGTTTGACCAGGAAACTTTGAATCTGAGCATTATCCGCGCCCGTGACCCGGAAATCCTCGAATGGGGTGAGCTGGTATTGGTTCAGGAGATCGTCATTGAGATGAGTCAGCTCGACGGCCGCTCCGCCGGTGGACATGGCTTTACAAATTTCGGCCGGGCTGGAGCCGCTTTCCCGCGTGAAAATAATCGTCTTGCCATCGGCCGTGAACTGCATGTCGTCGAGCGTATTGTTGCCCGTGACGGCAATGCGCTCGCCCCCGCCATCGACACCCACAAACTGAATGGCCTGGTGCCCGCGATCCTCCACGGTGAAAAACAGGCGCGTGGAATCGGGCGACCAGGTGAAACTGTTCACGGAACGGTCGATCGCGTCGGTGGGAAGCGTCAGCTTGCCGCTCTCCCGTTCGAGCACGGCGATTCGCCACCGATCGCTCTCGTAGCCGCCGCGCGCCTGCGAAAGGTAACCGAGGTACTTGCCATCGGGCGAATACTGCGGTGCATTGTCAGCCCCGGGGCTGCCGGTGATTTTGTGGGCCTGCCCGCCTTCGATCGGAACCACGAAAAGATCGTTATTCGTGCCTGCCGCGGGCACTTCGTCCGTATTCATGGTGAAACAGACTTCTTTGCCGTCGGGTGAAATGGCATAGTCGTCCGGGCCGCCGAGCGAAAACGGGGGGACCTGGCGATCGCCCGGCGAGAGATCGGTCACCTTGCCATCGGTGAGCGAGATGGAAAGCAGATGGCTGCGCGTATTGCCCTGCCATGTTGTCCAATGCCGATAGAGGAGTCCTGTAATCAGGCGCGCTTTGACTTTGCTTTGCTTCTCCGCTTCGAGGCGCTTCGCGTTGCAGGCGTCGTCCGCCCCGCAATCCGGATAGACATTGCTGGTGACGACGAGATATTTGCCGTCTGCGGAAACGGTTTCGCCATCTGCTTCCGTGGACAGGCGCGTTACCTGGGCGCGGCCCGACCCATCGGGGTGCATGCTCCAGATTTGCGACGAGTCGCCCGAGGTGGAGACATAATAAATTTGTTTCCCGTCTGGCGACCAGCGCGGGCGGTCGGCGAGATCCGCCAGTTTGAGCGGGATGCCGCCATTGAGCGGCACGCTCCATACGCTGTGGACGCTTTTGTTCGCGGTGACATCCGGAACGGTGACCGCGAACGCGACAGTCTTGCCGTCAGGCGATAGTTGCGGGTCCGCGATGCGCCGGATCTGCAACAGAGCCTGCGTATCGAACGGTTTCTTTTGTGCGAAGGCTAAGGAAGGAACGAAAGCGAGGACAAGCCACGCCAGGCTGCGCATATGGTCATAATTATCTCGCACCCCGCGCTTCGAGGTCCTTCTGAATGGTTTCCTGCAGTCCGGGAAATTGTGTGCTGGCGGCTTTCCGGCCGTTCACGAAAAGGGTGGGAGTGCCCCGCACGCCGGAGGCTCTGCCCTCCGCGATACTCGCCGTAACCTCCGCATCCGTCGCCTTGCTGTCCATGCAGCTTTCGAGCTGGGACGGGTTGAGGCCGTTCATTCCCGCCCACGCGACAACCTTCGATTTCAGATTCGCGACCGTAATATCGTCCTGGTTCTGGTAATCCCAGTCGTAGAATTTCCAGAAAGTCCGGGGATTTTGCCGGAAGACGCAGCGGCCGGCAATGGCTGCCGCGCGGGCCCAGGGGTGGATCGATTCGAGAGGATAGTCTTTAAACACGATGCGGACTTTGTTCGGGAACAAATCCGGGATCAGTTCGCGCAGCAGAGGCGCTTCCCCGCGGCACGAAGGGCACTCGAAATCGCCGAACTCGACGATTGTCACCGGGGCATCCGCCGGCCCGAAAGCGGGCTGATTCGTGAGATTGAGCTGGACAGGCGCGCTTTCCGGCGGCGGCGCGGGTGGCGTTTGCCCCAATGCGGCGCCGCAAACAAGCAGAAGAATAGAAACCTTCATAGTCTCAGCCTAACCCTTTCATCCTCTTCCGACAAACGGCATCGCCGTAGCCATCACGGTCATGAACTGAACGTTCGCGTCGAGCGGCAGATTCGCCATATAGAGCACGGCATCGGCGACATGCCGAACATCCATGCGCGGTTCCCGCATCTTCGTGCCATTCGCCTGGGTGACGCCTTCGGACATTCTCGCGGTCATCTCGGTGGCCGCGTTGCCGATATCGATCTGGCCGCAGGCAATATCGTATTGCCGCCCATCGAGCGATATGCATTTGGTGAGCCCGGTCAAGGCGTGTTTGGTGGCTGTGTAAGGACCGGAGTTGGGGCGCGGCGCATGGGCGGAGAGCGAGCCGTTATTGATGATGCGGCCTCCCCTCGGCTGCTGCGCCTTCATCAACCGGATGGCCCCCTGAGCGCATAGAAATGCCCCGGTCAGGTTCACGCCGACTACCGCGTTCCACTGGTCCAGCGTCAGGTCTTCCAGTGGAATCGCGCGGCCTCCGTTGCCGGCGTTGTTGAAGAGAACGTCGAGGCGCCCGAACACGTCGCCTACTCGCGCAAAGAGCGCCTTGACCGATTCCTGCCGGCTTATATCGGTGGGCACGGCGAGCATCTTTCCCCCATTGGGAATCGCCGACGCTGCGGTCTTCTCCAGTTCCTCGGCGCGCCGTCCGGCCAGAATCACCGAGTAGCCCGCTGCCTGCAAAGCCAGACTGACCGCCCGGCCGATTCCGCTGCCCGCCCCGGTCACGAGCGCGACTCTGCCATTCCCTGTCATAAGTTGTTTGTTCTATCGACTATAACCCTTTGGCCTGCGGGCCTATATCGTCTGCCCGTCCCAACTGCTACCTTCGGAGCGCGTGTGAACTTACAAGACGTTCTGGATCGCTTCATTGCCGGAGCCGTTCAACCCGCTGTCCTCGATCCGGGCGAAGCACCGCTCGCGCTGATTGCGGGCCAGTGGAGCGTTTCTTCATGGAATGGGCGGCTGGTGCTGCAGGCATGGGATGAGCGGCGCAATCTGGTGCGCAAGATCGTCTCGTTGAAGGAAGAGCGCCGCGACATGCTTTGTTTCATTACCGAGCGCTTTCCGAAGGCGCAGGCGGAAATGCAAATCGCCGATCTGGCCGCGCCGCACGGCCGTGAACTGGGGCGCAGGACCTCGCGGCATGCTTTCCGCGAACGTTTTTATCTCATCCTGGCGCGCGAGTTTCCCGAGTGGCGCATTGAGGAAGTCAGTTCGGAAGCCAATCTGGAGGCGAGCCTTTCGCCGTCGTTCACGCGCGCGTTTTTGAAGCTTGGGGCGAAGGGTATCGCGGTAATGGGCGCGCCTCCGGACGTGGCCGGTTGCGCGGGGATCGTTGCGTTCGGGTTGATCTGGCTCGATCATCTGCGGCGGCGCGAGCAGGCCGTTTCGATCGGGCGGCTACTCCTGTTCGTGCCGCTCGGCCTCGAGAGGGAGGCTGCGTTTCGCGCGTCCTGCATCGACCCGGCGGCCGTTCGGTGCCAGTTGATTGCGTTCGACGATCGGGATCGTGCCGGGGCGATTGATTTTGCCGATGCGGGCAATATCGACTCCACGCTGCCGCCATGCCGCCGGCCCGCGATGCCGAATGCCGAAGTGGAAGCAAACGATGTGGGCATCCCGGATGTGGAGCGCGTGGAACAGGCGGACGGGTCGGTGAGCCTGCGGGTGCGCGGCCTCGAATTTGCGCGCGCTTCGGCGGGTAAGCTCACCTGCGGAATTGCGCGGCGCCGGCGATCGACGCTCGAGACCGTGGCCGCGATGGCGCGGGAGATTGTGCGTCTGCGCGATTCGGGCGCGGAAGATCGTCAGCATCCGTTTTATGCGCTCAATCCTGAAGGCTGGCTCGAATCGCAGGTGCGCGCGCATCCGGAAACGCTCGATTCATCGCTGCGGCCCGTGCCCGTCTACGGGCAGGTTCCGATCTTCACGGCCGCGGAGCGTGGCGTGATCGATCTGCTCGCGATCGATCGGACGGGCCGGCTGGTGGTAATTGAGATCAAGGCGACGGCCGATTTGCAGTTGCCGTTTCAGGCGCTCGATTACTGGCTGCGCGTGCGCAAGCATCTGGAGGCGGGAGACTTTGAACGCCTGGGCTACTTTGGCGGTCACGTAGTGAGCCGGGAGGAGCCTCGTATCCTGCTGGTCGCCCCGGCACTTGAATTTCACTCGACCACGGAAACCCTGCTGAGCGCGCTATCGCCGAAGATCGAGGTCATGCGTATCGGCCTGGCGGCGAACTGGCGCAGCGGATTACGAGTGATGTTCCGTCTGCGCGGGAGCGAGCGGCCCTGAGTTGGCGGAGAGAACCGAAACCGCACTTGCGCCCGCTCTCTTCGCACGGCGAACGAAAGCCAGGTCGAAGGAAACGAAGGCCGCGCCGGGAGGCCTGCTGACCAGGTGCATCGCATCGGCGAACTCGATCCCGTGTGCCGTGAGCGCCAGGGCGCTTGCCACGGAAGCTTCATCTTCGACATCCACATTCCTGAGCCCCAGCAACCTGGTGAGTGCCTCACGAATGGCGCTATCCTCGAATTCGTACACGCTGCGCAGTACCCAGCTGGTTTCCAGCAATACCGTCTTCGCGATCCGGACAGGTCCGGCCGCAAACAGCGAACGCGCGGCAGCAGCCTCCTGCTCGGGATCGTCCCCGGTCAGCAGCCGGACCAGCACATTAGTATCTACCGCTGTCATGCCGCCGCCTGACCTCGCTACCGACCGCGGCACTCATCGCTGCAAGCGTTTTGGATTTGCCTTTGGACCGGAGGAAGCCTGTAACCATATCGAGGCTGGTTTCCGGGAAGTTGCGTACCGGGCGCAACAGAATGCCCTCGCCGGTCGCTTCGACGGTGAACTTCGTGCCTGGTCCCCAGGCGCGGGAAGCACGAATGTTCCGGGGCAGGACGATCTGGCCTTTGGTCGATAGCCGGGTGGTTTCCATTTGGTAAGACCTCAGTAAGATTATCCCACACGGCTGAATTAGTCCTTCCCATCGATAAGCCGCGCCAGGCTTCCGACGGCATCGAATTTTCCTTTGGCCAGATCGTGTCCCGCGCCCGCGGCCTCAAGCAGCATCGTGCGCGCGGGGATGAGATCCAGCGCCGCGCGCATTTCTTCAATCGTTCCGAACCCATCCTGCGTTCCATGCACAAACAGCGCGGGCGTGCGCAGAGCGGGGAAGTGCGAGGTCCGGACCTGGGCCGGCCTTTTCGGCGGATGCAACGGATAGGACAACAGCAGCAACGCTTCGGCGAGCGCGGGTTCCTCCGACGCCAAAATGCTAGCTTGTCTCCCCCCGTAAGAGTGGCCACCCAGAACCACCGCGCCTTTCGCCAGCAGGCGCATCGCCGCCACGGCGGCGCGCAAACTATCCCGATCCTGACCGGAGGTCGCGGGCGATGGAGGGCCGAACGCGCGCCTTTGCCGGAACGCGAGATCGCAGCGCAGGACAAGGTAACCGGCCGCGCGGAACGATTCCGCCACCGCCACCAGCAATGGAGAGTTGCAGCTCGAGCCCGCGCCGTGGGTCAGCACCAGGCCCTCGTCCGCCGTCGAATCCGACGGCCGATGCAGAAATCCCCTGACCGGGCCTTCATGAAAAGGAGTCACAATAGCAATAATGTAACGTGCGGGCAGTCCGATATAATTGAATCGCTCATGGACGTCTTCGACGAATTGATCCATCTCCGCAATCTGGGCCAGAAAAGCGCCCTGGCCACCATCGTTCAGGTCCGCGGCTCCATTCCCAGCTTCGAAAGCGCCAAGCTTCTGGTCCGGGAGGATGGTTCGATGGTGGGCACCATCGGCGGCGGTTGCGTGGAGGCCGAGGTGTGGAACGCCGCGCGGGAAGTGATCTCAACCGGCAAACCGCGCCATATGTCGTTCAGCCTGGGCCAGGACGCCGCTTACGATAACGGGCTCATCTGCGGAGGGCAACTGGACGTGTTCGTGGAATGCATCGCTCCCCAGCCGGCCGTGCTCATCTTCGGCGGCGGGCATATTTCGAAGAGTCTTGCGAAGGTGCTCGATATGGCGGGCTTTCGCGTCTCCGTGATCGATAACCGTGAATCCTATGCCAACCGCGAGCGCTTTCCGGAAGCGGCCGAGGTTCATGCCGAAGAGTACGAGGATCTGTATCCCCGGCTCGCGGTGACGGAATCGACGTTCGTCGTGATCGTTACCCGCGGGCATCGCGACGACATGCGCATTCTGCGCTGGGCCGTGACCACCCCCGCGCGATATATCTCGATGATCGGCAGCAGGCGAAAAGTGATTTCGGTGGTCAGGGAGCTGGAGAAGGAGGGCTTGCCGCACGAATCGTTCGAAAAAGTGTACGCACCCATGGGCCTTGAGATCGGGGCCATTTCTCCTGAAGAAATAGCGATCTCGGTGGCGGCCGAGATGATCGCCATGCGCCGCGATCCGGAAGGAAAGTGGCGCTCGCTGTCGAAATCGGTCTTCCTTGACGAGCACTTGCGCGACCACCTGCGCGCCAGGCCGCCGGCAGTGCCCGTCGAAACGTGAAGAATACAGTGAACGCGGCCGCGATTATCCTCGCCGCGGGCGAATCCCGCCGCATGGGGCGGCCGAAAGCGCATCTGCCCTTTCGCGGCGGCACCTTTCTCTCCGGTATCGCGGAAATCCTGGGACGCCGTTGCTCCCCTGTCGTCGCCGTGTTTGGCTTCGATGCGGAACGCGTGAAGCAAGCCGCGCCCTCCACGGTTCTCTGCGTGGAGAATCCTGACTATGCGCTGGGCATGCTTACGTCTCTGCAAGCGGGCCTGCGAGCGGTCCCCGAGACATGCGATACGATGTTGTTCACGCTGGTGGATCATCCCGCCATTTCATCCGCCACCGTCGATGCCGTGATGCGGTCCGGCGCGCTCATCGCGATACCGCGCTTCGATAATCAACGGGGACATCCGGTGCTCATACGCAGGCAAATCGCCACCGAGTTTCTGCGGGAGCCCGCGACCTCGAAGGTGCGGGACGTCATCGATCGGCATGCCGCGGAAATAGAATACGTCGAGGTGGACGATCCGGGCATTTCGGACGACATTGACGATCCCGCGCTTTACGCGAAACTCCTGGCGCGCGAGGCCGCGAGGTCATGAAGCGCCGTTACCTTCGCTGGCCGTGGCTTGTTTTCTACGCGGTTGCGGCGCTGCTCCTTGCCGCTTTTTACGTACCCCGGATCGATGCGCGCCGCTATCGCGACCGCGCCCACATGGCGCTCGAAAACGCGCTCGGCCGCAAGGTGGAGATAGGCGAGGTTCGTTTCCGTCTGCTGCCCGAGCCGGGGTTTACCATTACGAACGTCACCATCGGGGAAGATCCCTCCATTGGAGCCGAGCCGGTGGCCTATGTCTCTACGCTGCGGGCCGTGCCGCGCCTGTCCGCTTTGTTTGGAGGGCCGCTCGAATTCTCTTCGGTCGACCTCGAAGATGCCAGCCTCAATCTCACCCGTGTCGACAGCAATCCGGCCGGCGTCCGCTGGAATTTTGCCGCCCTCCTGCGACCGAAGCTGATGTCCGTTTTCCCGAGTATCCACATGCACGGCGGCCGGATCAACTTTAAGTTCGGCGACACGAAGTCGCTCTTCTACCTGCTGAACACCGATGTCGATTTGTGGCCACCCGGTTCCCGGGGGGATCCGTGGACGCTTCGCGTTCATGCCGAGCCCGCCCGCACGGACCGCCCGGCCGGCAACGGATTCGGCAGCTTCATGATGCGCGGCCAATGGCGGCAGAGCGACAATTCCACCGTCCTCGACGTCAAACTCGAACCGAGCCAGCTCGGCGACATGCTGACGCTCTTCAACGGCTACGAATCGGGCCTCCAGGGCAACATCTCGGGCGACGCGCACCTTGCGGGGCCTCTCAATCGCATCGGTATCGCGGGACGCATGACCGTGGCCAATCTCCATGGCTGGAGCCAGACGCCTCCGGGCGGCAACGAGTGGCGTTTTGCCATCGGCGGCGCCATCGACGCGCCAGGACAGATTATCGACCTCAACGCATCCGCCAGAGTGTCCGGGAGGCCGTCGCCGCTGGCGCTTCGTTATCGCGTTTCGGACTATCTGCGCCGGCCGCGCTGGGGGGTTACCGTCAACCTGAACCGCTTCCCTCTGGCGCCGCTGCCGGAAATCGCGCGCAATCTCGGGTTTGCAATCCCCGGCGACTTCAAGTTCGATGGCACCGTCGACGGCGCCGTGGGATACTCCATCCCCGATGGCTCTCCGCGGATGGATGGAGCGCTGAACCTGGCGGCCGCCACCCTCATCGTCGCCGGCACGCCGCCGCTTCATGTTCCCCATGCCGCGCTGCGATTCTCCGGCACTGGAATCGTGCTCGAAGCAACGGAAATCACCAACGACAACAAAGAATCGGCCGCCATCGAGGGCAATTGGGATATGGCATCGCAACAACTGGATGTGGAGCTTTCGAGCGATGGCATGGCGATCGCCTCGCTGCGCCGTCAGATTTCCGTGGCGGGAATCCCTCTGCTGAGCCGGGCTACGTCGGGCCTGTGGAAAGGCGACTTGCGCTACAGCAATCATGATTCCGGGCAGACCGGTGCCGGAGCGGTGAGCTCATGGAATGGAGCGGTTACCTCATGGAACGGCACGGTGAATTTGTCGGATGCCGATATCCCGTTCGAAGCTTTCGCCGTGCCCCTCCACGTGGTTTCTGCCGACGCCACAATCGATGGCCAGGGGTTGTCGATGAAACACGTCGATCTCTCCGTCGGCGGCATCGAGGCGCAGGGTGAATATCGTTACGACGCGCAGGCGGCGCGTCCGCATCAATTCCGGATTACCGTGCCCGCTGCCAGCGGTCCTGCCATGGAAAAGCTGCTGATGCCCACGCTCCACCGGGGCAATTTTTTCACTTACGCCTTCAACTTCGGGCGCGTTCCGGAGCCGGGCTGGCTGCGGAACATGCACGCCGACGGAACCATCCAGGCCGGGGCGCTCGATCTGGGCGGAGCCCATTTCACGAAGCTGCGCGCGCACGTGATCTGGGAAGGAACCACCGTGCAATTCGCCGCTCTGCAGACCCGCTTCGGCGATGCGGTATTCAACGGAACGGCAACGGTTCGCCTGGCCGGCAGACAGCCCGTTTACGCGGTTCAGGGGAAGCTTGCCGGAATGCCCTGGCGCGGCGGCACCATCGGCGCGCAGGGCAATATCACCACCTTCGGCACGGGTACGGACCTGTTTGCCAATATGAAGGCGCACGGTTCCTTCGACGCGCGGGAAATTGATCTGACCGCGCCCGACGCCTGGGATTCCATGGCAGGCATGTTCGAATGGGCCTGGAACGCGCGCAATCCCCGGCTGCGTTTGACTCAGCTGGTGATGAAGAACGGCGGTGACACGTATCTCGGAAGCGCCGAGATGGGCGATAATGGCCAGCTTGTGATCAAAATCGGCGACGGCACCCGGCGCACCCAGGCTATAGCGCCATAGGCTGCGATGCCGCAGTCCGAAAATGCAGGGTAAATCGAGCCCCGCACCCCGGTTCGGAGTGGACCGTGACGGACCCGCCCTGCCCGCGCATCGTTTCCCGCACGATCGGTAAGCCGAGGCCCGTGCCTTGTGCGCCTTTGGTGCTGAAAAACGGCTCGAAGATCTGCTTCAGGCGATCCGCGGGAATGCCGGGGCCGGAGTCGCGCACCTCGATCGTTCCCGGCGATGCGGCGATCCACAGCGTTCCGCTGCCGCTCATCGCGGCGCAGGCGTTCGAAATCAGGTTCGACAAGGCGCGCATCAAGCCCAGCGGTTCGGCTGTAATCGCGGGCAAAGAAGCGGGAATCTCCAGCACGAGCGCCACGTCTTCCGGTAAGCGAAGCTCCCCGGTAAAATGCCGTAGAAAAGCGGCCGGATCGACGGGACCCGTCTGCGCCGTTTCACCTTTGCAGTAAGACAGCAGGCTCGCCGTCAGGTCCGCGCACCGCCGCGCCGCCTGCTGCGCGCTCCGCAAGTCCTCTGCCTCCAGATGATTCACAATGAGGGTGAGGTGGTTGTTGATATCGTGCGCAATGCCCGCCGCGGCCGAGCCGATCGCCTCCAATTTCGACGTCTTCATGCCATGATCGTAGACGTCAGGCTGACAACTCCAGCCCGCGTTCGCCCGGAAGTTGTTGATTCATGAGAAAACAAATAACCGCAGCCGCTGTCACCGTTCTCGCCGCCGCCATTATGCCGCTATCCATTTCCGCCGCCGAAGTTTCCCTTGCGGACATCCATGGGATGACCGCGCGTTTCGCGCCGGCGCCGCTGCGCGTCGATATATCGAAGCTTTCGGCTGGCGATCGCGCCGCGCTGGTCGAACTGATTGAAGCAGGCCGGGTAGTCAATCGTATTTTTATGCAGCAGCTTTGGAGCGGCAATCTCGCGCTCTATGATAAATTGCGCCTGGACACGTCTCCCCTCGGCAAAGCCCGTCTGGAATACTTCCGGCTGAACAAAGGGCCGTGGTCCGATCTCGATGCCCACAAAGCTTTTCTCCCTGGCGTACCCGGGCGCAAACCCATGGGCGCGGACTTTTATCCCGAAGACATGACTCGCGAAACCTTTGAGGCATGGGTGAAAACCCTTTCGCCCGAAGCGCGCGCGCAGGCCGAAGGCTTTTTTACGGCGATCCGCCGGGGTGCTGACGGCAAACTGCATTCCGTTCCCTATTCGGAAGTTTGGAAGAAGGATCTCGCCGTCTGTGCGCGGGATCTCCGCAATGCCGCGAAAGCCACGGACAACGCGACGTTGAAGCACTTCCTCGAAACGCGCGCCACCGCTTTTCTCTCGAACGATTACTATGCGAGCGACGTAGCCTGGATGGATCTCGACGCGCCGCTCGACATCACCATAGGCCCCTATGAGACTTACAACGATGAGTTGTTCGGGTACAAGGCCGCGTTCGAGGCTTACATCAACATCCGGGACGATGCCGAAACGGAGAAACTGAAATTCTTCGGCGGCCACATGCAGGAGGTGGAGAACAATCTCCCCATCGATCCGAAGTATCGCAATGCGAAGATCGGGGCGCTCTCGCCTATTCGCGTGGTCAACGAGATTTTTGCGGCCGGCGATGGCGATCATGGCGTTCAGACGGCCGCTTACAATCTGCCCAACGACGACCGCGTGGTGCACGAAAAAGGCAGCAAGCGCGTGATGCTGAAGAACGTGCAGGAGGCAAAGTTCCACACCACGCTGGAGCCGATCTCGAAGATGGTGCTCACGCCTTCGGCGCAATCCGCGCTCAGTTTCGATTCGTTTTTTACGCACATCCTGGCGCACGAGATGAGCCACGGCATCGGGCCTCACCAGATCGCCGTGAATGGGCGCGCGACCACGCCGCGGCAGGAGCTGAAGGAGCTTTACAGCGCCATCGAAGAGGCCAAGGCGGATGTGCTGGGCCTCTATATGCTGCAACATTTTTTCGACCGCGGCTATCTCCCGCACGGAGAGAACAGCCTTTATACGACGTTTCTTGCGTCCTCGTTCCGGACGCTGCGTTTCGGGTTGAACGAAGCCCACGGCAAGGGCATGGCATTGCAATTCAATTACCTCACCGATAAGGGCGCGTTCGTGCACCGCGGGACCCGCTGGGAAGTGAACGAATCGAAGATCCGGAGCGCCGTGCGGGACCTGGCGCACGACCTGTTGACCATCGAAGCGACCGGCGATTACGCGGGCGCAAAACACATGCTGGATACGCTGGGCGTGCTGCGGCCGGAAATGAGCGCGACGCTGGGAGCGATCGGCGCCGTCCCGGTGGATATTCGGCCGGTCTTCGTGACAGCGGATGAAATTGCCCCGGCCGGGCGCTGACGCCCGGCTAATCCCCCCTTGGCCGATCTTCGCCGGGACGAGACCGGCGAGCTTCTGGGATCGAACTTTCCAACGATTTTCGGATCGGGGCGCTTCGATGCATGCAGTCGTGCACATTGAGCGGGATAATCGTTTTGCCTGGGCTGGTCTCGACGACATGCTCAAGCCTGACAACGTGGCCAGGGCAGCGGTTAGGGCCGCTGGGCTACGGCTGGTGCCTGGCGGCGGAAGAAGCCAGGCAGCAGGAGGCCGGCAAGGCCGCTGTTTCCTTCTTCCCTTCGTGACATTGAAAACGGCCGCTCAACCAGGACAAACAGCAGTACGGCGGCAATCGTCGAAAGTCCGAAACATAGAAAAAACTCGCACAAAAAGCCGATGTGCAGCGACATATGATTCAGTCCCAGACGTATTCCCTGTAACACGGGAGCGTGGATGAGATAGAACGAATAGCTGATCTCTCCGAATCTCCTCAGCAGGCCGTTCGAAAAAAACTTCTTCAATACTCCTTCATACCTTACGGTGTAAAGAGCACCCGCGAACACCGAGACGCTGAAAAAAAGAAATATGTATGGAGAATATGCCCAGGAGAAGCCGACTACTGGGCTAAACAGCCCTGCGGAAAAAATAAGAGCGGTAATGGTCAGCACTTCTCCGATACCGTTGAGGCGGACATTCATTTTCTGCGAAGTATGTATCTCCCACAGAATAATGCCGAGAATAAACATAATAAGCTGCGTGTGAAATGCAGCAAACCAATCGAGTGCCAGTGCTGCGCACCAGAAGACGATCCGCCATAACCCGCTCTGCTGCTTGAGCCTGAATATCAAAATCAAGAGCGGCAACGAAAGATAAAAAACCACTCGTAGCTCAACGACCAGGCGACTGCCACGATCGGTTCTATGTTGACCATTCCAGGCAACATGAATATATTCGCCAGTAAATATGTGATTACATTACCGTGATCTTTCAGCTTTGAAGCTGCGGGAAAAAATTCCGAAAGCACCAGATAAAGGAGGAACACTACTCCGAAAGTCGGATAAATTCTCCGGATGCGATGGCCGATGTAGGTAATATACGATACGTGTTTTCTCATCAGCGCTCCATAAATAAGAAATCCGCTGATAAGAAAGAACGCACCAACTGTTTCATAGCCTACAATAGCCATAGTCCGCGATATGGTCAGGGCCACCCCCGGCAATATGAATTTCTCTACAAACAGATTGTGAAAATGGACATACAGGACCAGCAGGGCCGCCAGCCCTCGAACCCCGTCAAACGCCAGGATTCTTTGTTGTTTCTTTATTTCCACACGGGTCTCTCCACGTTTCTAAAGCCTCTGCGTGCATTAGAACACGCCGACGCGTTGAGCGTCCATACATAGCTTCCCGGTGTGAGTTCCGGTACCAAAAGTAAATAACTCACGTACACTAAACAACACGGGATTGGGCCGAAGCCTGCTGAAAGCAAAACGGGAAGCCGGGAAGATCGGATAGAGGCCTCTTACTTGTCAGTCCGGGAGCAAGCCCCCGATACTCGGGAAGAATCGCGACAGGGGATCGGATAGATGGTTGAGCAGAATGGCGATCTGAACTGTCCAAATCTGAATGCGCACGTCATGTTTTCGTCGGTATCGGCGCTTCAGCCGGCACTTCGCACGCCGCATTGTCCTTGATCCGCGTGGCGAACGGGTCCCACCCTTCGCCGCCGGACGAGATCCGCGTGGTGGCACCCTTGCGGCGTGCCACCTGAACCGGCCAATCAGCCAAGCGTGTCAATCGAACCCACCCGCCCGGCTTCAAACGCCGCAATCGCCGGCGCCTGCTTCAGAATCCAGCCCAATTCATCGATTCCTTCGAGCAAACAAGTCTTCGAAAACGGATCCACCGGGAATTCCACCCGCTCCCCATCGGGCAGAGAGATCGTCTGCGACGCCAGATCCACTTTGATCTTCGCGTCTTCGGGCAGTGCAAACAGTCTCGAGTGAATTTCATGCGAAACCACAATCGGCAGCAGCGAATTCTTGAGCGAATTGCCCTTGAAGATATCCGCGAATGAAGTGCTGATCACGGCCCGGAATCCGAATTGCGTCAGCGCCCACGGTGCGTGTTCGCGCGAACTGCCGCAGCCGAAGTTATCGCCCGCGAGCAGGATCTCCGCATTCCGCCCGCGCGGCGTGTTCAGAATAAAATCCGGCTTCGGATTCCCCTCCGCGTCATACCTCCAGTCGCAGAAAAGCTGCTTGTCGAGGCCTTCTTTCGAAGTTGTTTTCAGAAAGCGGGCAGGAATAATCTGGTCCGTATCGATGTTGTTATTCGGCATCGGAACCAGACGCGATTCAAAGGGAAGAAACGGTTTCACAGGATGCTCCTCACGTCGGTCACAACGCCCGTGATGGCGCTGGCGGCAGCGGTCAGAGGCGAAGCGAGGAACGTCCGCCCCCCCTTGCCCTGCCGCCCTTCGAAATTACGGTTACTGGTCGACACGCTGTACTGGCCCGGCTGCAGCTGATCCCCGTTCATCGCAATGCACATGGAGCAACCCGGCTCGCGCCAGTCGCAGCCGGCGGCGCGGAAAATCTCGGGCAACCCTTCCGCTTCAGCCTGCCGCTTCACTTCCATCGAACCCGGCACCACCATCACGCGCACGTTCGGGCTTACTTTGCGGCCCTTCAAAACGCTCGCCGCGCTGCGCAGATCGGAAATCCGCGAATTCGTGCAACTGCCGATGAACACCACGTTCACGGCGTGCCCGGCCAGTGGCTTGCCGCCTTCGAGCCCCATGTAAATCAGCGCCTTCGCCAGGGCATCGCGCTCCAGTGGATCGGAAACGCTCGACGGCTCCGGCACCGCCTCATTGATCGAAACTCCCATGCCCGGGTTCGTGCCCCAGGTGATCATCGGCTCCAGTGTGTCGCCGTCGATCGAGACTTCGCGGTCGAACCGCGCGCCTTCATCGGTGGGAAGCTTGCGCCAGCGGGCGACCGCGGCGTCCCAGTCCGCGCCTTTCGGGGCATACTGGCGTCCGTTCAGGTATTGGAAAGTGGTGTCGTCCGGCGCGATCATACCGGCGCGCGCGCCGCCTTCGATCGACATGTTGCAGACCGTCATCCGGCCTTCCATATCGAGCGCGCTAATCGCCGGCCCGGTGTATTCGAGCACTGTACCCGTGCCGCCGCCGATGCCGATCCGCGCGATGAGCGCGAGAATGATGTCCTTCGCCGAAACGCCCGGTTTCAAAGCACCGTTCACATGCACGCGGAACGTCTTCGAAGGCCGCAGCAGCAAACACTGCGTCGCCAGAACGTTTTCCACTTCGCTCGTGCCGATGCCGAAGGCCAGCGCGCCCACCGCTCCATGCGTAGCTGTATGGCTGTCGCCGCAAACCACGGTCATGCCCGGCTGCGTCAAACCGAGTTCCGGCCCGATTACATGCACGATGCCCTGATGACTCGAATGCACTCCGTAGTGCCTGATCCCGAATTCGCGGCAGTTCTTGTCCAGTTGCGCCACCTGATTCGCCGCGATCGGATCCAGAATAGGCAGCGAACGGTCGCTGGTCGGAATGCTGTGGTCGGTCGTCGCGATTGTCAGATCCGGACGCCGGACCCGCAAACCGCGTTCGCGCAAGCCCTGAAACGCCTGCGGCGAAGTGACTTCATGCACCAGGTGCAGATCGACGTAGATCAGGCTGGGGTATTTGAGGTTAGTATCGCCGGGTTCCTCGTGGACAACGTGCGCATTCCAAACCTTCTGACTTAGTGTTGCTGGATGGCCTGACAAACCGCTTCTCCTGTCTGTTCCGTGGTAGCAGGGGTGCCGGACGGACGAAGATCCGCCGTTACCCTGCCGCTGTTAAGTACCTGTTCCATCGCGCTGTTCACGGCCGCGGCTTCCTCGCTCAACCCGAAGCTGTATTCGAGCATCGCGGCCACCGAGCCGATCGCGCCAAATGGATTTGCTTTGTTCTGCCCTGCGATATCCGGGGCCGAGCCATGCACCGGTTCGTAAAGGCCCGCCCATGCGCCGGAGGGTTTCTTCGCGCCGATCGAGGCCGATGGCAACATGCCGATCGAACCGGCGAGCACCGCGCCCTCATCGCTCAGAATATCCCCGAACATGTTCTCGGTCAGGACCACATCGAACCGCTTCGGATTCAGGACCAGCTGCATCGCGCAGTTATCCACCAGAAGGTGATCGAGCAGCACGTCCGGGAACTCCGCTGAAACCTCCACCACCACCCGCCGCCAGAGCTGCGAGGTATCGAGCACGTTCGATTTATCCACCGAGGTGAGTTTCTTCCGCCGCTTGCGCGCCAGTTCGAATGCCATGCGCGAGACGCGGTCGATTTCGCGGCGCGTATAAGTCATCGTATTGACGCCACGCTCCTCCATGCCGCTGCCCGAAATACCGCGGGGAGTGCCGTAATAGAGCCCGCCCGTCAGTTCGCGCACGATAATCATATCTACGCCATCGACGAGTTCATTCTTGAGCGGGGATGAATCGAGCAGCGCTTTGTAGCTGCGCACGGGCCGGAGATTGGCGAAGACGCCCATGGTCTGGCGAATCTTCAGCAGCCCCGTCTCCGGACGCTGGTCCGTGGGGGCGTTATCGAACTCCGGCAGCCCGACCGCACCCATCAGGACGGCGTCGGCTTCCTGCGAAAGTTTCTCCGTTTCCGGTGGAAACGGCACGCCCGTCCTGTGGATCGCGATGCCGCCCAGCAACCCTTCGCGAATGGTCAATCGATGATCCCATTTCCGGGCCACCACGCGCAGCACGCGCACCGCTTCTCCGGTGACTTCGGTGCCGATGCCGTCACCGGGAAGCACCAATACGTTGAGATTCAAATGTTCTCCTTAGATTTCAATCGCCGCAGGCATCAGATTTCAACCGCCGCCGGCATCAATACCTGTTGGCTGCGGCGCGCAAGGTTCGCGATCTCTTCATCCATCAGGCCCTTCTTATTGTCAGCCAGGGCCGTGATTTCCATGTAGACCAGGTCGAGCTCGACCTTCGTCAATGTGAAGCCCAGATCTTCCAGACGGTTCTTCAGCGCGTGACGGCCGCTGTGCTTGCCCAGAACCAGACGGCTTTCGGGTACCCCCACCGACTTCGGTTCCATGATCTCGTACGTGGTCCGCTCCTTCAGATAACCGTCCTGATGAATGCCCGCCTCATGCGCGAACGCGTTGCGGCCGACGATGGCTTTGTTGGGTTGCGGACCGAAACTGATGATGGAACTCAGCATCTGGCTGGCCGGGAACAGGTGTTCCGTATGGATGCCGGTTGTGTAGGGATAGCGGTCGTTCCGGGTCTTCATCACCATCACGATTTCTTCAAGCGAGCAATTCCCCGCGCGCTCGCCAATGCCATTTATGGTGCACTCGATCTGCCGCGCTCCCGCCTTGATGGCGGCCAGGGAATTCGCCACCGCAAGACCCAGGTCGTCATGGCAATGAACGCTGACAATCGCCGTATCGCCCAGCGCCTTCACTACGCGTCCGATGATCTCGGCATACTCGTCCGGGGTGGAGTATCCCACCGTATCCGGAATGTTCACCGTGCGCGCCCCGGCGGCGACCACGGCGCGCGAAACCTGTTCCAGATAATCGGGATCGGTGCGGGCGCCGTCTTCCGCCGAAAACTCGACATCGTCCACGTAGGAACGGGCCAGTTCGACGGCTGCAACTGCATCGTCCAGAACCTGTTGGCGCGATTTCTTCAACTTATACTTCAAGTGAATATCGCTCGTGGCCAGGAAGGTGTGAATACGCGGCCGCCGCGCTTTTTTCAGAGACTCGGCCGCGCGCTCCACATCCATTCGAGTGCACCTGGCAAGCGCTGCCACCTGCACCCAGGGGAATTCCCGGCTCACCGCGTCGACTGCTTCGAAATCGCCTTGAGAGGCAATCGGAAAGCCGGCCTCGAGGATGTCCACCCCAAGTTCCACCAGTTTTCCCGCCATACGCAGCTTCTCGGGTACGGTCATGCTGCAACCGGGTGACTGTTCGCCATCCCGGAGGGTCGTGTCGAAGATCCACACGCGATTATTCATAGTTGGAAGGTACTCCGGAACCATTATGAGGAGCTTGTCTCGGATAAAGCAAATTTATTTAATTCGTAGTTTGCATTAACTGGAGTTATGATAATGAAATGGAGTTGAGCACGCTCCGCGTCTTCATGATGGTGGCCGGCGAACGCAGTTTTTCACGCGCCGCGGAGAAACTGGAGCGGACGCAGCCGGCCGTTTCGCTTGCCCTGCAGCGTCTGGAATCCGAGCTGGGAGAGCGTTTGCTCGACCGTTCGGCGAAAGACGTCCTGCTGACCGATGCCGGCCGCACGGTGCTCGAATACGCGCGCCGCTTTCAGAATCTGGAAAACGAATTGCGGAACTCGATTGCCGAACTGCGCGATCATTCGGCGGGGCGATTGGTGATCGGGGCCAACGAATCGACCGGACTTTATCTGCTGCGCCACATCGAGCGCTACCGAAGCCTTTATCCGAAGATCAAAGTACAGGTCCGGCGCAGCTTTTCGAGCCGCATCCCGGCTGAAATCGCGGACGGCAACCTCGAACTGGGGGTAATCAGCTATCAGCCCCGCGATGAGCGTTTGCAATCGCGCGTCATCTTCACGGACTCGCTGGCCTTCGTGGTGTCGCCGAAACATCGTCTGGCGAAAAGAAAAGAAGTGCCTATTTCCGAGTTGGGAGAAGAGACTTTTATCGCGCACAACGTGCTCTCGCCCTACCGTGAGATCGTGCTCCGTGTGTTTCAGGAACGCGGCGTGCGCCTCAATATGGATATCGAGATGCCGACGGTCGAGACCATCCGATGGATGGTGGAAGAGGACCAGGGAGTCGCGTTTCTGCCCCGCATGTGCGTGGAGCAGGAGATCGCGGAGAAGCGTCTGATGGCCGTGCGTGTGCCTGAAATTGAGGTTGAGCGGAAGATTTATCTGGTGCAGCCGTCGCGGCGCGCTGTCAGCTATGCGGCGGAAGCGTTTCTGCAGTTGGTGATGGCGTGACTGCAATCGTTCGATGCGAGTTAAAATCAATGCGTGAGGGACTTTCGCCGGTTAACCGCTGTACAGCTTGCGCTTGCGGAGCGCCGACTGCTCCATCCCGCGCCCGGAAGCCGCATTGAGGCCGCCAGGAATTTTGGTGTCGATCTGACGCTTCTTGTGGAACAATTGCGGCTCACGCCCGCGGAACGAGCGCGGAAACTGGAGAGCGCTTCGACGGCTCTCGCACTCGTGCGCGGAGTTGCCCGCAGGCGTTTCTGATGCAGTTCGAAAAAGCGGTCCGGACTCTTTGCGATGCCGGCGTGGAATTCGTGATCGTTGGAGGTGTAGCCGCAACGTTTCACGGCAGCGCCCGGGTCACTTACGATCTGGATATTTGTTACTCGCGAATTTCGTCGAATCTGAGCAGGTTGGTCGCTGCCCTGTCGCCGTTCCATCCGAGGCCGAGAGGGTTTCCCAAAGACTTGCCGTTCATCTGGGACGAAACGACCCTCCGTAATGGAACGATTTTCACTCTGCAAACGGAGCTTGGCGAGATCGACTTGCTGGCTGAAGTGGAGGGCTTGGGCACCTGGGAGAACGTGAAAGCTCACTCAATCGTCGTTGAAGCCTTCGGTCGCAAAGTTGCCGCACTGGATTTGCAGAGCCTGATTCGGGCCAAACAAGCGACCGGCAGGCAAAAAGATCTTTCCGCGATTCCCGAACTGGAGAGCCTCCTTGAGGCGGAAGAGCCGTAAGCTATGCCGGTAGACGTCCTGTTCTTTGGCGCGCATCCCGACGACGTTGAGTGGGGCGTGGGAGGCACTGCCCTGCTTCTGCGCGACAAAGGCGTCTCCTTCGCCATCGTCGATCTGACGAACGGCGAGATGGGTTCGCGCGGCACTCCCGCGGAACGAAAAAACGAAGCCATTCAGGCCGCCGGGTACCTGGGGGCCAGCGCCCGCGAGAACCTCAACCTGCCGGATTGCGGCGTCACGGATTCGCCCGAAAACCGTCGGCTGATCGCAGGCGCGGTCCGGCGCCATCGTCCGAAGATCGTGCTCGCGCCGCTGTGGAAGGACCGTCATCCGGACCATGCCGCCGCCGGTCTGCTCGTCCGCAACTCGCAACTCTACTGCGGGCTGAAGAATCTGGACGATCCCAACCCGCCGCATAAACCGAGCGTCTTTCTTTTCTACCCGATTCCACTCGCGTCCCAATTAGCGGTTCAGCCAGATTCCCGTCATTGAAAACATTGGGCAACGCCCGATTCTGAGGATGGACGCACATCTGCGCTTCGAGCGTGGCCGAAGTAAGTGCTTGCTGCGTTCCT
>Ga0207933_1000427_pt1 | contig 42036 bp, 37 predicted proteins | sample NGESurdeep092012_4_FD_184488 | JGI IMG/M metagenome (GOLD analysis project Ga0207933, IMG submission 184488) | Arctic peat soil microbial communities from Barrow, Alaska - NGEE Surface sample F53-3 deep-092012 (SPAdes) | ecosystem: Environmental > Terrestrial > Soil > Wetlands > Peat ... | reverse complement strand
CTCCGCCACCATGTACGGACCGTTCCCCTTGTTGAAGGCGTCGGACCGTTTTGCGAGCGTGTCGTAGTTTGTCTCGCCATTCGCAGCAGCAAACACGCCCGGTATTCCCCCCTTGTTGAACAGCCAGTCGCCGTCAGCAGTGAACAACGGTACGTCGATCCCTGCGTCGAGAAGCATGCGACGAGACGCCGCCTTGTAACTGGAATCGGAGCCGAACGAGCCATACTCGTTCTCGACCTGCACCATTAGAATCGGGCCGCCGTGCGTTACAAGTAGCGGACGCACCTCTTTCGCCAGCGCGCTGATGTAGCGCTGCGCTGCCGCCATGTAGCGAGCGTCGTTACTGCGCACTGTGGCCGAGGGTGACTTGAGCAGGTACGACGGATAGCCGCCAAAGTCCCACTCCGCACAGACGTACGGTCCGGGGCGCAGGATCACCCACAGTCCTTCTTCCTGCGCGATTCGGATGAACTCCGCAAGATCCCGGTTACCAGTGTGAAAATCGAAAGCGCCAGGACGGATCTCGTGATAATTCCAGAACACGTATGTGGAGATGGCATTCAATCCCATAGCCCTGGCCATTCGGAGACGCTGTCGCCAGTAAGCCCGCGGAATTCGCGCGTAATGCATCTCGCCTGAGATGAGCTGAAGCGGTTTGCCATCCAGCTCAAATTCGCCTTTCGCGATTCTGAAGTCGTGGACCGCACGCGGCGCGGTTTTCCGTTGACGCGGTTGCTGCGCCGACATCGGACCAGCGGATGCGACGATGAGGAGCCCAACCAGCCACCGCTTGCGGCCCGAGAGCATGCGTCGCCAGGATCTGGTAATGGTCATGGAGTCCCTACAATAGCTCCTTCCGGAGCGTTCTGCGCGTTTTTTCTATCGCATGGGAACCGATGAGCCTCCGGCTTGATGTGGCGCCGTTCCAGGGGCTGAGCTTTGGCAGGTCAAGAGAATTCTGCGTACTTTAAGTATTGCCGGTCCATAACCGTATCGGCCGCGATGCGCACTCTGTCCCTCCCGACATACCGAGCCATGACTGAATCATCCGACGAACGCTCCCCGTCAACCCTGAGCCGCCGAACATTCCTGGGCGTCGGTATTGGTGGCGCATTGGCAGCAGCGACAGGAGCCCTTCCGTCGTCCGCGCTGGCGGCCGACGTCGAACGCGTACCAGACGCGTCACCGCCGCCTGGATTCGAACTCGACGAAGTGACTATCGGACAACTGCAGCAGGGAATGGCGTCCGGACGCTACACTTCGCGCTCGATATGCGAGATGTATCTCAAGCGGATCGCCGAAATCGATCGCAACGGCCCGGCAATTCGCTCTGTTCTTCAGATCAACCCGGATGCGCTCGAAATAGCGGCATCATTGGACAGCGAGCGCAAATCCGGCCACGTGCGCGGTCCCATGCACGGAATACCGGTGCTGATCAAGGACAACATCGGCACACACGACCGTATGACCACGGCCGCGGGCTCGCTGGCGCTGGCGCATTCCATCCCGGCAACCGATTCGTTCGTCGCTCAGCGCCTGCGTGTTGCGGGCGCGGTCATACTCGGCAAGACGAACCTGAGCGAGTGGGCGAATTATCGTTCGACGCATTCGACGAGCGGCTGGAGCGGAATGGGTGGCCAGACGCACAATCCCTACGCACTGGACCGCACTCCCTCTGGCTCCAGCTCGGGCTCGGGCGCAGCCTCGACGGCAAGTCTCTGCGCGATCGCCATCGGCACTGAAACCGACGGTTCGATAACATCGCCGTCTGCGGTACAATCTCTTGTCGGTATCAAGCCAACCGTTGGACTCGTGAGTCGTTCAGGAATCATCCCTATTTCTCATTCCCAGGACACCGCCGGTCCGATGGCGCGGACGGTAACGGATGCGGCAATCCTGCTCGGTGTACTTACAGGAGTGGACTCGCGTGACCCGGCAACCGCGCCGAGCGCCGGCAATGCGCACACCGATTACACGACGTTTCTCGACGTTGCTGGACTCAAGGGGGCCCGCATTGGCATTCCTCGGGTGAGGTATTTTGGCTACAGCGTAGCGACCGATGCCATCGCCAACGCCGCGATCGACGCGATGCGTTCGGCGGGTGCGATCGTTATCGATCCGATAGACCTGGGCAATTCGGGCAACACTGAGGGTGATGTGCTGTCCTACGAATTCAAGGCAGACCTCAACGCGTATCTTGCGTCACTCGGCGCAACTTCGCCGATGAAAACTCTTGCTGATCTGATCGCGTTCAACAACTCGCACCGAAGTGAGGAGATGCCGTATTTTGGTCAGGAGATTTTCGAGTCTTCCGAGGCCCGCGGTCCGTTGACGGACCAGAAGTACATCGATGCACTCGCAGCCGGTCACACCAAATCGCGCGCCGAAGGAATCGATGCTGCCGTCGCGAAGTACAAACTGGATGCGATAGTCGTTCCAACGCAGGGACCGCCGGCGCTCATCGATCTCGTGAATGGTGATCCGCGCGGTGGTGGTAGCGCAACGAATCTTCCGGCGGTGGCAGGATACCCGCACATCACGGTTCCAGCTGGCTACCATTTCGGGCTGCCAGTCGGCCTGTCATTCTTCGGACCTGCGTGGAGCGAGCCGACTCTGATAAAGCTTGCGTATGCATTCGAGCAACTCACAAAAGCGCGCATTGCACCCCGGTTCCTGGCAACAGCGAAGTTGACCTGAAGGCCTGATTGGGACACTCACATCCGTATAACTTCGTGGGGGATTTCTGGGCGCAAGAAGAAATGGCTTTGCCATCAAATAGCACTTACCGCGCGCTTGGAAATATAGTCGAGGATTGGCTCCATTCGGATACTTGCAAGGCAAGCGCACCGTACTAGGGAGGATGTATGCGATCCGTGGCACGCACCTGTTTCGCGACGGTAGCGCTGGTTTTTCTGTCTGCTTGCTGGGGGCACGGCGTAGTAGTGAATTGCAGTAATGGAGACTACCCGTGCCATCAAGATACTTGGCTGCCAATTGCCGTCCATCCGGTACCGAACGTAACGCGAGGCGCAATAGACTCAGTCATCACGATTCACCTCGAGAGCAACAAGCGAATTGCAATCTTTTATGGATTCAATAATCCTTGTCAGCTTTCCGTCACTGCGACGACGCGGCAGATTAGCGATACGCTGGACGTCGCATTCATACTAGACTATCGAAGAATAGTCGATAATCCGCTTGATTCCGTGCCGAGTATACGTGGTTGCCCCGCTGCAATCATGAATCAGGTATACCAGGTCACAGTCAATCACAGTGATTACGGAGTCCATGTAGTTCGCGGGTTCCTCAACGACTCTGCGACTTTGCTGGCCACGAGGAGAATCGCTAGCCCATAGCCAGCGTACGACGGCGCAGGCACTTCATGACGCCGCACGCCGTCACGAAATCCCCGCTAATTGCCAGGTTGCTATTTCACCAGCTCTATGGACCGAGTAGACCCCAGTTCTATCCGTGCTCGCCACATGGCTCCCTCCTGCTTGACCCGGAGCCTCCCACGCGGTAATCTCGCCTCCACGATGAGCGATCCATAAGCGCTCTCTACGGACATTGATCTTGGAGATCGACACGTGGCGGACAACCGGGATTCAGCCGCTCCAGACTCGCCTCGGCCTGGAGTTACTCGACGCGACTTTCTAGACCGCGGCAGTCGGATTGCCATCGGACTCGGCGCCCTGCAGCTCGGGCTGGGACGCGGCGCCTTTGCAGACGTGCTCGGCATTGTCGGGAAGTCTCGCGGAGATGAGCTACCCGCCCGCTCTACCATCGTCGCCGATGAGGTCACGCTCGGCAACGCTTCGATCACCGCGACCTGGACGACGACTTCCGGCTCGTTCCGACCGGCGAAGATCACCGATGGGCTGAACAGATCGCCACTTCCCGTTCCCGCCCAAGCCTTCGTCCTGACGTTTGCGGACAAAACTACGCTTAACGCGAGCGACATGCGAATCACATCGCCGCCACAGACCGAGTCTCTGGCCGCCGATCCGAAGGCGTCACGCAAATCAGAACGGCTCGCCGGTCGCAAGGTGACCGTCAGCATGCGCGACACCGCCGGCCGCATCGAAGTGGTCTGGAGCGGCGTTCTGCGCGATGGTTCAGCGTACTTGCGCCAGGAGATTACGATTCGCGCCCTCGAAGGCGAGGTCCCGCTGCGCGAAATCTCGCTGATGGACTTCAACGCGCCGAACGCGATGGTCCCGGGCACGGTACGCGGCACCCCAATCGTGATCGGTACTTCGTACTTCGCCTTCGAACATCCGCTCGCGAACAACGGAGTCGACGGTGACAGGATTCGCTGCCGGATGGGGCGCAGTCTCCCGCTCCGTCCCGGAACCACTATCGAATTCAGCTCCGTCACCGGCGTCACACATCCCGGCCAGCTGCGCCGCGATTTCCTCACATATGTCGAACGCGAGCGCGCGCACCCGTATCGCACGTTCCTGCACTACAACTCCTGGTACGACATCGGCTATTTCAACAAGTACTCCGAAGCCGACGCGCTCGCGGCGATCAACGCATTCGGCACCGAGCTGCATCAGAAACGCGGCGTTACACTCGATTCGTTCCTCTTCGACGACGGATGGGACGACTCCAAGACGCTATGGCGATTCAATTCCGGCTTTCCGGACGGTTTCACGAACGTCGAGGCGGCCACTCATAAATACGGCGCCGCCCCGGGCGTCTGGATGTCGCCGTGGGGTGGCTACGGCCAGCCGCACGCCGATCGAATTGCGTATGGCAAGGCGCAGGGATTCGAAACCAACAAGGAAGGGTTCGCGCTGTCCGGGCCGATTTACTACAAGCGCTTCCGTGATACCTGCCTCGACATGATTCGACACTACGGCGTCAATCAGTTCAAATTCGATGGCACCGGTGAAACGACCAACACATTCCCCGGTAGCCCATTCGACAGCGACTTCGACGCTGCGATACATCTCATCGGTGAGCTCCGCACCGAGAAGCCCGATTTGTATGTGAATCTGACAACCGGCACGTATCCGTCGCCATTCTGGCTGCGATACGCAGATTCCATCTGGCGCGGCGGAGAAGATCACTCGTTCGCCGGCATCGGGACGAGCCGCCAGCGGTGGATCACCTACCGCGACGCGGACACGTATGAGCATGTTGTTCGCGCCGGCGCGCTGTTTCCGATCAATTCTCTCATGCTGCACGGCATGATCTACGCGAAGCAGGCACACAACCTGATGAACGATCCCGGCAACGACTTCACATCAGAGGTTCGAGACTACTTCGGTACCGGGACGCAATTGCAGGAGATGTACATCACCGCGTCTCTCCTCACACCTGCCAACTGGGACACAATCGCGGAATGCGCCAAGTGGTCACGCTCCAATGCCGACACGCTGGTTGACACTCACTGGGTAGGCGGCGACCCGCAGCGACTGCAACCTTACGGGTGGGCGTCGTGGTCCTCCAGGAAAGGGATTCTCACTCTACGTAACCCCTCCAACGTCGCCCAGGACATCTCGATCGATGTCGCGCGTGCATTTGAATTACCCCCGAATGCTCCACGTCAGTTTTCAGCCAGGAGTCCTTGGGCACAGTATCGCGGAAATCCACCGGTCCGATTCCGCGCGGGTGAGGATCGCAAGATCCATCTTCAACCATTCGAAGTTCTCACGCTCGAAATGTCAGCCGTATAAAACTCGACTGCAGTCGCACATCAACACATAGCCAACAGGATACGACCGAATGCAGTTGACGTCGATTGATTGGGTCATCGTCGCAGTTAGCCTCTTTCTCTGCTATCTGCCAGCGTTGTTCTATATCCGGCGATCCCAGTCGAGTGTCGCCGAGTTTTTTACGTCGGGGCAGTCCGCACCGTGGTGGCTTGTCGGCACATCGATGGTCGCCACCACGTTCAGTACTGACACACCGAACCTGGTCACCGATTTCGTTCGTTCGCACGGAGTATCCTACAACTGGGTGTGGTGGGCTTTCCTGCTCACTGGCATGGCGACGGTCTTCTTCTACGCGCAGCTGTGGAGACGGTCACGCGTTCTGACTGACCTCGAATTCTACGAGCTCCGGTATTCGGGAAAGCCGGCCGCTCTCGTGCGCGGCTTCCGCGCAGTTTATCTCGGGCTGTTCTTCAATATCATGATCATGGCGACGGTGACTCTCGCTGCCGTCAAGATCGCCAACGTCATGCTCGGCTGGGGCCGACTCGAAACAATAGTCATCACCGGCACCGCGTGCGTGCTGTTCGCCTCCGTATCCGGACTGTGGGGCGTGCTCGCAACGGATCTCGTCCAGTTTGTACTGGCGATGGTCGGCGTCATTGCCGCAGCGTATGTATCGCTCGATCAGCCCGCTGTCGGCGGCCTTGCCGGAATGCTCTCGAAGATTGACCCCAAGACGCTTTCGTTGTTGCCCGACTTTCATGACACGTCGCTAGCTGTGACGGTGTTTGTAATACCGCTGACAGTTCAGTGGTGGTCCGTATGGTATCCGGGCGCCGAACCTGGCGGTGGCAGCTACATCGCGCAGAGAATACTCGCATCCAAGAACGAGAAACACGCACTCGGCGCGACGCTCTGGTTCAACGTCGCGCACTACGCGCTGCGCCCGTGGCCGTGGATCATCGTTGCTCTCTGCTCAATGCTCGTGTTCCCCACGCTCGGCGACCTGCATCGCGCCCTCCCGAACGTCGATCCCGCGCTGATCGGTAACGATCTCGCATATCCCGCGATGCTGACGCTGCTGCCGGTTGGTATGAAGGGGCTCATCATCGCGTCCCTGTTCGCTGCCTATCGCTCAACGATGGAGACCCACCTCAATTGGGGTTCGTCCTATCTGGTAATTGATTTTTATCAGCGATTCCTGGCTCCCGGAAAGAGCGAACGCCATTACCTCTGGATCTCACGCTCGCTCACCGCAGTCCTGATGATCGCGGCCGGAACGTTCACCCTGTTCCTCGCCACTGCCAGCGAAGCATTCGAACTATTGCTTTCGGTGGGTGCCGGCACAGGATTGATATATCTGCTGCGGTGGTTCTGGTGGCGCATCAATGCGTGGAGCGAGGTATCGGCGATGGTTTCATCGTTTGCCATATCCATCGCGTTCTTCGTGGCAAAGAAAATGGGCGTGGATATCCCCGACCCGATTCCGCTGCTGACGACCGTTGGCGTCACTACCGTTGTGTGGATTACAGTTACGCTGCTCACGAAGCCAGCCGATCACGCAACGTTGCTACGTTTCTACGAACTGACGCGACCGTCCGGTCCAGGATGGAAGGAGATTCGCGCCGAGTCCAGCGTTGCCGCCTCGCCCGACAGTCTGCCGCAGATGATGCTCGGCTGGACCTCCGGCGTGATGTTCGTATATGCCGGACTGTTCGGTACGGGCAGTCTGATCTACGGACGGACTTTACAGGCCTCGATCTGGGCTGTCGCGTTTGTGCTGAGCGGCATCGTCCTTTGGCAGGTGGTGGGCCGCATCTGGACGGCCGATGAACCGGAGTTGAGTGGCAGCGAAACATCTGCGATCGCGGCCAGACGTCCGTGCACCAAAGCCGTCATCCTTGCCCGCGGGAAGGGCACCCGCATGCGCCAGTCTGACGCTGGTGTCGCGCTGGATCCAGCGCAGAGTGTCGCCGCAGACTCTGGTGTGAAGGCAATGATTCCGATCGGTCGCCCGTTCCTTGACTATCTCCTGAGCTCGCTCGCCGACGCGGGCTTTACCGACGTGTGCATTGTCGTGGCGCCTGATGCCAACGAAATGCGCGAGTACTACACGACCCGCGCGGTACCACAGCGCATACGGATTGCATTCGCCGTACAGTCAGCGGCTATAGGGACAGCAGACGCGCTTCTCGCTGCGGAAGAGTTCACCGCCGGTGAACCGTACGTGGTACTCAATTCGGATAATTACTATCCGTCCGCCGTACTCGCTGAGCTCCGAAATGCCCCTGGTGCCGCAGCCGTTGCCTTCTCACGTGAAGGACTGCTTAGGGGCAGCAACATCTCCGCCGAACGAATCGCTGCCTACGCGGTCCTCGACGTGGGAGACGACGACTACCTTCGCGCGATATCCGAAAAGCCCGATGATGAACAGTTGGCAACGCGCAAGTCCGACGTCCATGTAAGCATGAATTGCTGGCGCCTGACGTCCGAATTTTTCCGCGCGTGCCGAGATGTACAACCGTCGCCGCGCGGCGAACTTGAGCTGCCCCTGGCAGTGCAGTATGCGATTGACATCCTCGGAATGAAATTCGGTGTGATTCACGCCGATGCTCCCGTGCTCGATCTTTCGCGGCGCGCCGATATTCCGGCGGTGGCGGCACTTCTGGCAAATACCGAGGTAAACCTCTGACGCAAATTAGCGCGCGCCTTAGTGCTGCGGGCATGAGCGAACCCGAAGCGCAAATAAAGGCAGCTCGCTTCGCAAGATTGTCGAGGATGCTCGCAGCACTGGAGGCGAGTGACGATCAGCAGGACCAAACCATCCACGCCTTCTGGGTACCCGGTCGCATCGAGGTGTTAGGGAAACACACCGATTACGGTGGCGGCCGCAGTCTGCTTTGCGCCGTGGAGCGCGGAATCTGTGTTGTAGCTCGTGCGCAAGTAGATCAGTCGTTCCCGCGACTTCGCGAGTCGCCAACCCTTGTGCGTGTCACCGACGCGACTTCCGGAGACAGTTGCGAATTTGAACTCCGGGCCGACATCGCGCCCGCACCAGGGCACTGGTCCAACTACCCTATCACTGTCGCTCGTCGGATTGCGATGAACTTCAGTGGACAGATGCGCGGCGCCGACATCATTTTCGAAAGCGACCTTCCACCTGCGGCTGGTGTGAGCAGTTCCAGTGCGCTCGTCGTTGCGATATTTCTCGCGCTGTCGGCGGTGAATGACCTTCCACAACGACCAGAATACCGCGGGAATATAGCGTCCCCCGAAGACCTCGGCGGATACCTCGGCTGTGTCGAAAATGGCCTGGATTTCAAATCGCTCCGCGGCAGCGAAGGCGTCGGCACATTTGGCGGTAGCGAAGACCAGACGGCAATCCTCTGCTCACGCGCGAACACGCTCGTTCAGTATTCGTTCTGCCCTGTAAGATTCGAGCGCGCTATCGCGCTTCCACCCGGCTACTGCTTCGTCGTTGCATCGAGTGGCGTGATGGCGGAAAAGACAGGCGCGGCGCTGGAGCGATATAATCGTGTTGCGCTCCGGCTGCGTGTTTGCCTCAACGCGTGGCGGACGACAACCGGACGCGACGACCCGTCGATGGGTGCAGCAATCGCATCGATTCCTGGGGCGAGTGAACGAATTCGCGAAATCCTGCGTGGGTCTTCATACTCTGATTATCCAGCGCATGCGTTGGTCGATCGATTTGACCAGTTTCACGCAGAATCCAACGAGATAATCCCAGCCGCCGGGGACGCGCTTGAACGCGGTGATCTGGTCGCGTTCGGAGATTTTGTTGCGCGGTCTCAAAGCGGCGCCGAGCTCGCGCTCGAGAACCAGATCTCTGAGACGATTGCGTTGGTGCAGGAGGCCCGCAAATTGGGCGCGCTCGCAGCTTCTGCGTTTGGCGCCGGTTTCGGTGGTAGTGTCTGGGCGCTGATCGATGCAGCATCCTCAGCGGCCCTCCGGGACGCCTGGCGTTACGGATACGCCAGCGCATTTCCCGACGCGTTCGAGCGGGCTGACTTTTTTATCACCAGGGCCGGACCGGCTGCGCTGCGTGTACGATAGCGACTCGACATCGGAACTTCGGTGTCAACAACTACAATGGCGGCGCTCCGCAAAGAAGCGCCGCCATTTCCGTCCCTGACATGCTGCACGTATTACGGAAGGACGATGTCCGTTCCCGTTGTAGTCTTTCCCGATGTGACGGTTACACTCGCCACCAGCACTGGCTGACTGTTCAACGATGTCGGTGGGGTTGCACGCACCGCATAGGTGGACGGCTGCAACCACAATACCTTGTACGCACCGAGCGAATCGGACTTTGTGGTCGCGATTACGTTTGCCGAAATGGTGTCAGATAACGCAGTACCAGCTTTCAGGATCTCAATGGATGCGTTCGGTACCGCCGCGCCAGTCTGGACCGTCGCGTGGACAGTACCGGCGATACCTCCTGTCTCCTCAGTTGCCGTGGCCCTGATCTCCGGCTTGAAGATAAGACCGTTCTTCGCGATGTTGTTTCCCCGCATCACAAAGCTGTGGCCCAGGTCGAAATCGATCACCATCTGCGATGATCCACTGACTACGGCGAATGGCTTGGTAAGACTGATCTTGATCCCGCTCCTTCCAGCGCTCGGGAACTTGATCCCGCCGTTCGCACCATTGAGCACGGTGCCGTCCGTAAGAGTGATGGAAGATTTGGCTACATCGAGAATGAGACGGAAGCCCCGATACGTTCCGGTCGGTAGCGTGACTTGCGCCAAGTTCGTGGTCGTGCCGTTTTGCAGGTCCAGCAAATTGAATGACGCGTTCGGTGCCGCGATCGTTATCCATCCGCGCGACGGATCGGTGTTGGAGTTCGAGTCGTCATCCTTGCCGGCATCAGCATCGGCGGAATCGGTCTCAGCCAGCTTGGCGTCGATGCGCACAACGAAAAGATCGGCACGTGCTACGGCATCGAACGCAAATGGCGCGTCGGTGAGGGCGACGGAGACAGTCCCGCTAGCCGACGGAGATGTACTACTGTCGCCGCCACAGGCTAAAAGGAGAGCCGTCGCGCAGGTCGCGATCGCGGCAATTGATAGTGATGCAAGACGACGAATCATCGGTAGTGGGCTCCAGGTATTTTGTTACGAAAGTGAACTGCAACCCTGACAGCGCCGGGAACCAAAACGTCACGTCCAAATTATGTCGAACATCTGTCCGTTAACTGGAGATGTATTTTATGTACGGTCAATCTGACCTGAAAGACTCCGTCGTTGCGATTGTCGACCACAAACGTCGATTGACGGTCAGAGCTCATCGCACTGCATGGCGATCGCCGACTGACCGTAACCGCACAAGAGGATCCTAATGCGAAGCACCTGCAATATGATGGTTGTTGGGTTCACAGTCGCCACCCTCAGCGCTTGCGCAGATTCGAGCCGGCTCGCAGGCCCCAGCGCTTCACCCGCCAACTCCGGATTGAATGCCAGCGCAAGCATACTTGATGCTGCCCATGGCGGATCGGGCGGTTTCTACTTCCTGGAGCCACTCGTAGCACAGCCTTCGGATACGGCCCGTCTCGATACAACCCAGTCGAACAATCTTCGAATCGATGTGTGCCCGCTAGCCGCCGATCCTTCGGTACAATCGTGCTCGGCGCCAGCCGTTACGGTATCGGCGACATCTCCCGTGTTCATCGACGTGAACGGGAATCACTACCAGATGAATTGGCAGACAGATGCCACGTCATTTCCCGCGAACATTTACTATCGAGTCAGTGTCATTGACGTCGCGACCGGCGGAGCTTGGGGTCACGTCGACGTGTACCTCGGCTCAACCGGCCAAGGTTTTCACAGCATCGACAACACGAACTTCACCCCACTACTCGATGGACGCACGGTACCTATCAAATTTCGCATCGATATTGGTGCCACTCCCCCACAATCTGGTGGTGGAGTCGTGAGCATCTCATAATTGAATCACCGCTGTTTACAATCTGGATAAACTGGCCCGTTATGGGGCCAGCCCCTCCCTACAAATAAAAAGCCCCGGCCAGTTTGGCCGGGGCTTTGGCTGTCGGTCATGTGCGACGCCTGCCGACTACGCGCACCAGTCCTACTTCTCTCCCCCTCCGTAAATCCCGTTGAACAGGAACCGGAATGTGCCGTGCGGCTGCGCGCGGAACGTGATTTCGGGGCCGAACATGAACAGCTGGCCCGCTCCCACTTTCGCCTCTGCCATCGCGACCGTTCCGTCGAGATAGTTCTGACCCCACGCCCAACCGCTGACCAGCGGATGAGCCGAGTCGAACCATGCGACAGGACGCACACCCTTCTGTGCAGCATCCGGGGCCAAGCGGAATGCCGGGCTGTTGTCGAAGAACACATCCACACGCGACGGCGAACCGGCCGCGATTCCAAGATTGTTGTTCACCGCGACGTTCAGGACCGAGCCCGGTACGTAGAACTTGTCGCCCGGAAGCGGTTTTGGCGTGCCGTTGGGCGTTGCCTCCACAAGTGCGTTGGTTACCGGAAGCCCAATCATTTCCGCCAGCGACGTTGAGCCACCTATGGCAATGACATCGCCACCCTGATCCATGAATTTCTTGAGCATCGGCGCACTCTTGTCCGCGGACAGCCGGCCAGTCATGTGCTGGTATTCCTGCGGAACGTCGGCATCACGCGAACCGCCGCCAAAGCCGCGGCCGTTCGATGCACTGATCGCGCCCGATGGCAAAATCAGAGCGTCGTACTTCCCGTCGAGCTTGCCGCCATCGATGTCCTTTGGATACACCAGCGTGTACGGGAACTCGAACTGCTCCAGCATCCAGCGAATCTGTCCGGACGGCATTGAGCCGCCATACATGTCCCACAGCGCAAGCCGCTCCTGCTTGAGCTTGGTATCGCTCGCAGTCGGACGGGTGCTGGTTCCCGTGAAGCTCACGCCCAATTCCTTGGCGGCCCTGGTGATAACAGGCATCGCTGCAGATCCAGCCGCGACGTAGAACGTACCGGCGGGATACGCCTTTCCGTTCGCTGTAACCGGCTCCTTCAGCCAGTAAACGTCAGCGTGATTCTTGAGCAGGCGATTCACCACCGTGAACGCGTCGTTCTCTGCGTGTGAGAACAGGAAGCCCGCCGCGCCGCCGACACCTGCAACCGTACCAGCCGGTGGGGTGGCCAATCCAGATACCTTTTCGAACGGCCCGTTGAAGCCGTCGAGAATGCGATCGAAGTGGACGCCCATCATGTACGCGAGCGTGTAACCGGTATTGTCGTACGGTCTCGTCGGTGGGCCACCCGGATACGGAAAGTCATTCGGATAATCCTGCGGCTCGAACATGTCCATTACGTATGGACGAAACGCCTGCGCAGCCATTACGACGTACGAGCCTGCGGGATACTGCTTGCCGTTGACGGTGAACGCCGCGGTTGCACGCTCAACGTCGATGCCGTTGTACCGCAGTGTATTGATGAATTTGACCGCAGTAGGAAAGTCAGGCTGATCCGCGGTGATTATGTAACCGCGAGGATCGCGCTTCGCGGGATCATGAAGAACGCTAGCGAAGAACTTGTCATCGACACCGCGTCGGAACTGGCCCGCAGTCGCCCCGGCGCGTGTTCCCTTCTCGCTCGCTGCGACAGCTGAGTCCACAGAGGCGATCCGGTCGCCGGATATCGTCCAGTTATCATGGCTCCCCCTCTCGATGGAATTCTTCCCCATCGAGTAGAGATCGTAGAGAAATTCATCCTTCTGCCGCGATGCGAGATCAAGAACCGCATAGTTCGCGGTTATCTCGTAGTCGATCGACTGCTTGAAATGCCATTCCTGCGGAGCGATCGGGTATGGATTGTCGCCGCGCGGCAGTTGCATATCAGGGACGAACGGAATCTTCTCTGGCGTCGGATTACCGATTGCCTCGGTGAGCAGTCCGATCATATTGTGGAAGTAAGGCGTCGTCCGCAGCCCACCGTTCCACCAGGTGGAATAATTCGCAGCAGACCGCGTCACCACGCCAGGCTTGTGCTCGCGATTGAACCTGTCGTGCATCGCGGCACCGATAAGATCCAGATCCGTCACAATCATTGGATCGTAGTTGTAGTTGAACGGATCTCTGAACGGAGGCGAGAACATCACCGCCCCGGCGGGGCCAGTCTGATGGTGGTTGTAGACGATCTGCGGAAACCAGTCCCAGTACAGAACGTGGTTGATGTTCTTGGTCTCCGACTGGTTCGACATGTAGAAGTCACGGTTGTTGTCGTGCCCCGTGTACTTCTGCCAGAGTCGCGGCACGTTCTCGTTGCGCTTGAGCGTGTCGGGCTCGCTCATGTACCAGTTGGATACGAGCTGCATGCCGTCTGGATTCACGTGCACGGCGAGAATGATGCAGTCGTTCAGAATCCGCTTCGTCTCCGGATCGTTGCGGCTCAGCAGATCGTACACAGTCTGCATCAGCTGCGCCGCGCCAAGCACCTCGCTCGCGTGCAGGCCACCATCGATCCACACCACGGCCTTGCCTTCGGAGGCGAGTGCGTGTGCCTGCTCGTCGGTGAGACCCTCTGCATGCGCGAGCCGCGCCGAGATTTCCTTGTATCGATCCAGGTGCTTCATGTTCTCAGGCGACGATATGATCGCCATGAGCTGGGTGCGCCCCTCTTCAGTCTTCCCGATGTCCACCAGCTTCATCCGATCAGACTCACCCGCCAGCTTGTGCCAGTACGCCGAGAACTGATCGTAGTTCGCGAGCCAGTAGTCATCGCCAATGTTGTGGCCGAACTGCTGCTTTGGTGTCGTGATCGAAGCGTTCGGCTGCTGGGCGGCGAGCGCCGAAGACTGGATCAGCCCAGCCGCCGTTACAAACGTGAGAGTGGCGCCGAAGCTGAATCGGCGCAGGGAGTGAGTCGTTCTATTTGGCATCAGCATCGCGGGCAGAGGGACAGTCTTGGCGGTCTAGCGCCACAGCAAGTTTACGTAAAGACGGCGCCGTCCGCTGGATTTGGCCATACGCGAAATCTCTGCGATTGCCGCGTGCCGGCCCCTCAGTGCGTGTGCCGAAACCCCTGGCAAAGTACCGCCGATGCCCCGTCAGCCTGGCAGTGACTCGTCGCGACAGGCTCCGATCCGTCGCTCGAAGCAGCCCGGGACGTCGCACTCGCGTACATCACGCGAGTGGCAGTCCCCCAACGCGCACGCGTCCCCCGAACATCAATGTGTGCGAATGGGCCGCTCGGTCCCATCTCTCTATAGAGGCCCAATCCCCCCGCAAGCTCCGGATGCGCACGCTCCACCCTGTCTACCGCTGCCTCGATTACGCGCACATCGGCAACATCAACCCGACCGTCGTGATTCAGATCGTCCATACGGCCAGGCGTATCCGTATCGACGATCATGTCGACGGCATCTCCGTACTGGTGGCGACTCTCGCGCGCACGACCACTGGCATCACCGAGTGCGAAGTTGTATGTCGGCGTGCGAAAGCCAGACAGGATCTTCACGCTCCCAGTGGCTACCCCATGCATCGCCAGATCCTGCAGCACCAGCTCTATCTTGTCGAGTAGCGGTTCGCGGAGGACAATGTATTTGGGGAATGGTGCGCCGTCATGAGTGACGAAATCGCCCAGCGTCAGATGATCCGAGACGTGCACGCCAACATTCTCGGCCGTCACCTCTACAAAACCCGCAGGGTTGTCGTACGCATCGGAATGGACCGCGTGCAGTTCCGCCGGCCAGTAGCCCAGGTGGTACGAACCGATGAACTCGCCCCGTTTCGCGTCGAACGGAATGAGTCCGATGAAAGCAAACGAATGTCCACCAACTCCGCCCGGCACTTCGTAGACGCCCGGCGCTACCGTTCCGGGTGCGAGCAAATGGACACGCACACCGTCACTTAAACCAGTGCTGGTATCACCGCGCTCCGCAGCGGGAATCACGCCGACACTACCGCTGTTTGCTTCTCCACTGACTGGCTTCGCCGGTCCGTTCGAGTGAACTCTTGCAGTGGCAGTGTGTTTTGCAGGCCGCGGCGACGAGTCGCGCGCGAACGCAGGTATCGCAGCCGCGCCTAGTAACAAGCACAGCAAAGCGGCCCTGACGGGCTCGATCCTGCGAATGGGGACCATCCCCCGAGTATCGGCAGCTGTGGTCCCGTGGACGCTATTATCACAAAGATGCTCTCGACGTCAACCTACCTGACCATGGATTCCCGCTTTCGCGGGAATGACGAAGACTGGTACCCCCAGCGGCAGTCTTGACCCTAGCAAACCGCGGTAGTTCGGCGTATTGCTCTTAGCAGCGCTCGCCCGCCATTCGCCCTCAACGAGTTGACCATGCACCGATCTGCCCTCGCCGCGACGTCCTTCGCACTCATCGCGGCCGTTGCCCAGACAGGCTCCGCGCAGCAGGCCACCACCACGAAGCGGGCCTTCACCCCTTCCGACTACTACAGCATCACCAACCTCTCGGCCCCGGAGATATCACCAGACGGCAAGCTCGTCGCGTTCACGGTGCTGACTGTACGAGAGAAGGAGAACAAGCGTCACTCCGAAGTATGGGTAGTTCCCACCACTAGTGGTGCGCCCGTGCGATATACATCGTCCGGCTTCGAGAGCAGCAACCCGCATTTCTCACCGAATGGCAAGTATCTGTTTTTCACTTCGAAGCGTCCGGAGAGCAAGGGCACACGCTGGGCTCTCCGGATGGACGTACCGGGCGGGGAAGCCTTCCAGATGGAAGACTATCCCAACGCGACCTCGACCAGTGCAGACAATCGGTTCGGTGTTTGGACCGAAGCAGACACGAGCAGGAATCCACCGCGCGACACCAGTAGACGTGCGGCGGGTCCGTACGCATCCATGGGTCGTCTGTCGCGGCCACCGTTCGATGCGGTAACCAAACCGGTCGATCCAAAGCGATTCGACGGCATGCAATTCACCGACTCGCGCTTCAAGAATAATGACGCGGGCTTTGTGCCGAGCCGGAGTGAGGCGCAACGGTTCAACGCGTCACAGATCTGGATTCAGGCGTACGACGGATCTGCGAAGAAGATGTTGACGAACACTCTGTACTCGCACCGTAACGCTCTGATCTCGCCAGACGGCAAGTCGATCGCCTTTGTCGCCGACGCGGAACTCCGTCCCGACTCAGTCGTTCAAGCGGAGCGTGACTCGCTGTCCAAGCTCCCCTACGACTCAGCCCGTGACGAAACACCACGCGACGACGCCGACATTTTCGTAATCCCGAGCGACGGCAGCGGCACGCCCAAGCGTGTCACTCACATGGCTGGCCAGAAGCGATCCTTCAGCTGGTCGCCTGATTCCCGGCTGATTGCGTTCAGCAGCGCTCCATCGCGCACAACTTCTCAGCGCATCTACACAGTTCCCGTATCCGGTGGCTCTCCAGACAACGTGCTCGGCGACTTCAAGTACGAGCCGCAGCAATTCCGATGGGTGCCAGATGGCAGCATCGTGATGAGCGCCGCAGTTGGTGGACGCGCGGCTCTCTTCAGTGTGAACCCGAGGACGAAAGCCGTGAAGGAAATCCTCGGAGGTCGGCACGCGCTGCGCGGTTGGGACATCAACGCGAAGCACAATCAGATCGCGTATGTAGCGACCGATATGACGCATCCTACCGAGTTGTACATCGCTGATGCAACCGGTGCACACGAACGCAAGCTCACTTCGTTCAATCAGAAGATCGATTCGGAAATCGCATTTCAGGACGGCGAGCGTTTTACATATTCGTCTGTAGGAGGCCGCGAAATCGAAGGCTGGCTCATGAAGCCGTACGGCTACCAGGCCGGCAAGAAGTACCCTCTCGTTCTTTACATTCACGGTGGACCGCACTCGCAATACGACGAAGGCTGGTTCGACGAATTTCAGAACCTTGCTGGCGCAGGCATGATGGTGCTGTTCACCAATCCACGCGGCTCATCCGGCTACGGTGCAGACTTCACGTACTCAACGCGCGGACGCTGGGGCGCTGAGGATTACACCGATCTGATGAAGGCAGTCGACATCGCCGCCGCTCGACCGGATGTGGACTCGACCCGCATGGGTGTGACTGGCGGATCGTACGGTGGTTACATGACTGCATGGATAGAAACAAAGACCGATCGCTTCAAGGCAGCCGAAACCGATCGCATGATCGCCGACTGGGCTTACTGGTACGGGGCGAGCGATGCGCAGGGTCTCACACAGTTCGAGTTCTACGGCAAACCGTGGGACAACTTCGCGATGTACGACTCGCTATCGCCAATCCGTCACGTAGCAAAGGTGCGCACACCAACTCTACTCGTTCAGAGCGAGAATGACTTCCGCGCACCGATGGGCAACGCCGAGATGTGGTATAACGCACTCAAGGAACAGGGCGTGCCGGCGGAGTTCGTTCGGTACCCGCGATCGACGCATGAGCTGTCGAGATCCGGCGAGCCGTGGCTATTGGTAGATCGCCTCGGTCGCATCCGGCAGTGGTTCACGCACTATCTGGTGAACGCGTCCAGCGATCGACGGGTCGCAGAAGCGGCAGGAACGCAGTAAGTAGGGCGCGGATTTATCCGCGCCACGGAATCCCACCCGCGCCGTCATCCCCGCGATCGTCGTCATCCCCGCGAAAGCGGGGATCCATTTCCCGGCGCGGGGATTCCTGCTCCGACTTTACCGTGAGTGCACATGGATCCCGACCTTCAGCGGGATGACACCGTCAGGTGGCTGAGGCCAGGTGCGGTAGAACATGGATACCCGCTTTCGCGGGGGATGACGACGATGCAGCCGCCCGGTTACCGCACCGGGCGACGGGTGCCAGATTAATGCGTCGTCGAACAGCCTGAGTTAACTCCCGGCCCAGCCTGATGCAGGCACTCGCGCTCGTACATCTCCAGTGGATCGACTACGCCCTGATGGGCGTGTACTTCGTATTCGTCCTCGGTATCGGTTGGTGGCTCCGACGATCGGCACGCACGAGTAACGACTTCTTCCTCTCAGGTCGTTCACTCCCCGCATGGGTCACTGGCATCGCGTTTCTCTCCGCAAACCTCGGCGCCCAGGAAGTAATCGGCATGGGTGCGTCGGGGGCGAAGTACGGCATCGCCACCAGCCATTTCTACTGGATTGGCGCGATACCGGCGATGATATTCGTCGGTCTCTTCATGATGCCGTTCTACTACGGCTCACGCGCTCGGTCGGTACCCGAATACCTTCGACTTCGATTTGATGAAAAGACGCGCACCTTCAACGCTGCGTCTTTCGCGGTGATGACGATCTTCTCGTCTGGCATCTCGATGTACGCGATGGGCAAGCTCTTCAACCTCCTGCTTGGTTGGAGCTTCAACTTCAGCGTTGTCGTAACAGCTGTGATCGTACTTTGCTACGTGTTGTTCGGTGGCCTGCGAAGCGCGATCTACAATGAAGTCCTCCAATTCTTTCTGATAGTCTTCGGCTTCGCGCCACTGGTCTATCTAGGACTGAACGCAGTCGGCGGATGGAATGGACTCAAGGCGCGACTGGATGTCGCTGCACAGGCACACGGATTCGCAGCTGGTGCATACACGCACGCGTGGACAACGATGGGGAGCGCGTCACACAATCCGATCGGAGTGGAGTGGTTCGGCCTCGTCATGGGACTGGGCTTCGTCCTTTCATTTGGCTACTGGTGCACGGATTTCCTCGTTGTCCAGCGCGCAATGGCGGCGAAATCGATGAACGCTGCTCGGCGTACTCCACTCGTCGCTGCTGTGCCGAAGATGCTCTTTCCATTCCTTGTCATCATTCCGGGGATGATCGCGCTAGTGCTTACGAGCACGCACGGTGGCGCCGCCGCGTTTGCCCACGGAATGGGCGAGGGTCTCATACCGGCCAAGCTCACCGCTGCTGGTACACCGCTCATGGACTCGAGCGGCCGCATGGTCCTGGACTACGATCTAGCCACACCGATGATGCTGATCGATCTTTTTCCATCCGGAATGTTGGGGCTCGGGCTCACCGCGCTTCTCGCCTCGTTCATGTCCGGAATGGCCGGGAACGTTACCGCGTTCAACACTGTCTGGACGTACGATATCTACCAGACTCACATCCGCCCAAACGCGTCGGACGCGCACTACGTGGGGATGGGGCGCGCGGCGACAGTCGGTGGAATCGCGCTGTCGATCGCGGCGGCCTATGTTGCCGCGTCGTTCAACAATATCATGGATCTGCTGCAACTCGTCTTCGCCTTCGTCAATGCTCCGCTATTCGCGACGTTCGCGCTCGGGATGTTCTGGAAACGCACCACCGGTCATGGTGCGTTCGTCGGCTTGCTGAGCGGAACGGCCGCAGCGGCGATCCACCATGGCCTGTCACTTCCAGCCGGTGCACTTGTCGGAGTCAAGGGCGGCTATCTCGGTGTCCTCATTACATACCCCAGCGAGCTGGCACAGACCTTCTGGACAGCCATCATCGCGTGGGTTGCATGTTTTGTGATCACTATCATCGTGAGCTTGCTGACAACACCCCGACCGGAGTCGGAACTGCATGGACTTGTCTATGCCCTCACTCCCAAACCAACCGACGATGCCGCGACATGGATTCAGCGTCCTGCTGTGCTCGCTTGCGTGATACTGACACTCACGCTCGCGCTGAACCTCCTATTCTTCTAGGTTGCCAATGACCACTACGGAGAATCTCGACATTCGATATCCAATCGGCGGATTGTTCCTTGTGATCGGCGCGCTCCTCGTACCGTACGGCTGGTTCGTACAGAGCGCGCTCACACCAATTGGATCCAACATAGATCTGTGGTGGGGAGTGGTGATGCTTGTGTTCGGCGTGTTGCTCCTCTCACTCGCTCGTGCCGCGCGCTTGCGCGATGCTCGTCTCGAACAAAACTCTGCAACTTCACACAAGGAGTCCTGACATGGCAATCCGTTTTGGTGGCCAAACCACGCGCCGCCGTCCATGGGCGATCGGCCTCGTTGCAATAATACTCGGACTCTCGGGAGCGCGCGCACCGCGGTCAATGCTTAACAACGGACTTGCGCTCACTCCACCGATGGGATGGAATAGCTGGAATCACTTCGGGTGCAACGTGAGCGAATCTCTCATTCGCGAAACCGCGGATTCGATCGCATCGAGTGGCATGCGCGACGCGGGTTACAAATACGTCGTTATCGACGATTGCTGGCAGGTCAGCCGAGGCGCTGACGGTGTCATCGTTGCAGACCCGACTCGCTTTCCGCACGGCATTCGCGCGCTCGCGGACTACGTTCACAGCAAGGGACTGAAGTTCGGTATCTACACCGACGCTGGCACCAAGACATGTCAGGGAAGGCCGGGAACGTACGGCCATGAGGAGCAGGATGCGCGGACATACGCCGATTGGCACGTCGACTATGTCAAGGAAGACTGGTGCAATGCCACCGGGCTCGACGCACCGACACAGTACGCCAAGTTCCGAGATGCGCTTGCGAAAGTTGGACGTCCGATTGTCCTCAGCATCTGCGAATGGGGCCACAACCAGCCCTGGGACTGGGCGCCATCAACGGGAAATCTCTGGCGTACAACGGAAGACATCGAGGACAAGTGGCCATCCATGCTCACCAATCTGGACATCTCTGCACAACACTCGAAGATTGCGCATCCAGGTGCGTGGAACGATCCCGACATGCTGGAAGTCGGAAATGGCGGGATGTCGGACACCGAATATCGCGCGCACTTCAGCATGTGGGCGATAATGGCGGCACCGCTCATTGCTGGTAACGACGTACGCACGATGTCCACCGCAACCAGGGACATCCTCACAAACCCTGAAGTAATCGCCGTGGATCAGGATTCACTTGGAGCGCAGGGTGTGATCGTGTGGGAGCCCACACCGGACCTTCAGGTCTGGTCCAAGAAGATGCGAGACGGGTCCATCGCAGTAGCGATGTTGAATCGCTCGACCGTACCCGCCAAGCTCGCCGCGAATTTCTGGCGCGCAGGGCTGCACGTCGGCTCTGCTCAAGTGCGTGATCTCTGGCAGCGCGCTGACCTCGGTACATTCAAGAACGAATACGCGACCACGGTGCCGGCGCACGGGGTGGTGATGGTGCGCGTGACGCCGGCAACGTGATGCGTCTCCTACGACATCAGCCTGAAGTCATCCTCGACGCGACGAATGATGCTCGTCGGTGAATTGGAGTGGGGGAATAGGAGCGCATCGCTCACCGAAGTGAGAGCGATGCGCATTACGCGGAATCGTTCGGCGGCGAGCGCGTAGAACTCATCGACGCCCGCATCATGCGCGAGCTTGTGGTGCGCCGCGAGCGAGTAGCCCTTCCTTCCCATTGATTCATAGTACTCGAGGTTCGGGCCACCCTTTCGCCAGCGCCGTTCCTCGATGTGATCAGGAAATACCCCGCTGAACCAGAGCGCGTAATTCCCGAGATGTGCCCGCGCCAGAAAGCTTCGCTTGGGATCCGAGCTATCGGCTGCGGCGAGGATCCCGCCGAGTGTGTCGTACGTGTCCTCGTCAAACCGGCTGATTCGCTGTGCGCGATCGCGCACGCCGAATTCCATGAACAGCGAGGCAAGAAAGTCCGCAAGCTGCCGATCACGCTCGCCGACCGCTGTCAACGCGTGTCGCATAATGACGTAGGCGACGAGGGCATATGAGGCCATGATGCCGCGATCTGTCCTGAGGAGGCCTACGAGTAGCCGAGGATCATCTAGCAACGCGTCGACTCCGTCCGTGGCTAGCCGACGCTCACCCTCCTCCAGATCAGAAATTCGACCTGAAGCGATTACGTGCAGCGCGAGCTGAGCATCATCCCGCGTGAGTGAAGCGCGAACATTGGGTTGAACCATTGCGCGTACCCTCCGGCTAAGGCCTGAGAGAGAGTATCGGCTCACGACAGCCCATTCAGAGCACACCTCAGTTGCTACGCCATTTGATGCGCCCCGACGATGCCGGCTTGGCCTCCCGCTGCAGCGCGGCGTTATCCATTAGCAACGACTTGTGGCACCACGGACCGCACGGTATGTTTACAGCATTAATGCCGCATTCTGCTGTATCTGCTGCCACCGGTCAAGCATGACGACAACCAAGCGGGCGCGAAAGACATTGGACATAGACCAGGCGCTACTGGAGGACGTTCGCATCCGGCTTGGGGTGCGAACAGAGCGTGAAGCCGTCACCCGTTCACTCGAGCAGATGCAGCGACAGCTACGCATGGCCGATTTAATCCACGAATTCCACGGTATTGGGCCATTTGACGTTACCCGCATCGAAGACTGAGTCGCGCGCTTTCGTACTCGACACGAATGTCTACATCGACATAGAAGAAGGCGCGAAGTTCGAGGCAGCCGGAAGGACGTTCGTCGCACAAAACGTCGTCCTCGTCAGCAGCGTTGTCGTCGCGGAGCTGCTGCTGGCGGTCGATGCGCGGGCGAGGAATCATCTTCTCAGAAATCTGCGGCTACAGATCAACGTCGCCGGGGCGCTCACGCCAGACGCGGACGACTGGCAGACCGCGGCAAGTACATGGACGCGCATGACCCCACGCACTTCCCAGCGCCGATCTTTCTGGAACGATCTGTTGCTCGCCGCGAGTTGCGCCCGCACTGGAATCACACTCATCACGAGCAACACCGCGGACTTCGCCCGGATCGCAAAGCATATCCCGCTCCGGCATGAGCGGCCATGGCATGGTGGTTCAGACTAACTCGCGTCAACCCGGGATCTTCGCCAGCAGTGGGCGATCTCACTCAACGGGCGGAGATCCTTCGTGCTCCTGGCAATGCCGCACGAAGGAGCAAACTGCAATCGAAACTGCTGACAGCGTCCCAGACGCGACAAGCCCGACAGCACCTAAGCGCTTGTCGGGCTTTCAATTGCCCCTCCTGGGGTCGAACCAGGACTCTTCCGCTCCAGAGGCGGACGTGTTGCCAATTACACCAAGGGGCATCGGACCGACGCTTCTCGCCGGTAGTTCCACCAAACTTACTAGGCCCCCCAAAGCCCAACAACCCCGAAAGGCTGTCCCACGCGGCTACTCAACCCTCCCGGCCTGCCAGCGCATCGCGCTGTATCTTCCCCGTAGCAACAGCGGCTCGCACCCAGCCGCCCGAAGCCCACACGATTACCCCAAGCCCCCAGTTATGAAACGCCTCGCCATCATCGCGGTCTCCGCTCTGGCACCCGTTCTCCTCGGAGCCCAGGCGCCTGCGGCCAGTACGCCCGCGACCATCGTCCCGCTCCCGCCAACGACGCTTCCACTCAAGCACACCGCGCAACCCACCACTGCCGCCATTACAGCGCAAGACCTGATGACCCGACTGTACATCTTCGCCGACGATTCCATGCAGGGTCGCGAAGCCGGTACAATCGGCAACTTCAAAGGAACGGATTACATCGCCGCCGAGGCTAAAAAAATTGGTCTCATCCCGGCCGGTGATAATGGGACCTACTTCCAGACGATTCCGCTCAAGATTCGCACTATCGATCCGACTTCGTCCTTCACAGTCGGCGGCACGGCTCTCAAGTACGGAACCGACTGGGTCGCGATTGGCACCAAGCCGGTAGATGCCATCGGGGTTCAACTCATGTATGGTGGGGTACTCGGCGACTCGACCCAGATGATCGCGCGCGGTGCGGCTGCTGGCAAGATCGTCGTCTTCTCCCTGGCGCCGGGCGCGAATCCTCGCGCATTTCGCTCTGTTGGAGGCGCTGGTGAAGGCGCGGTCGCGATTGGCATTGCGGGACTCGATCAGTACATGCCGTTCTTTACACGACCTCAGACGTTTGTGGACGATCCATCCGCAGAAACCGGTCCGACTGCTCCACCTACGATCCTGCTTTCAGCAGCAGCCATTACCGAACTGTCACAAGGGGCGACTGAGCTCACTGCGGGCATGGTGTCTCCCGACGTAGCCAACTTCAGCCTCAAGCTTTCAATCGAGCCTACACCTTATCCCGCACGCAACGTTGTCGGAATCGTGCGCGGTAGCGATCCCAAATTGAGCAGTGAGTACGTCGCGATGGGCGGACACAACGATCACATCGGTGTCAATCCGCGACCGGTTGATCACGATTCATTGAGGTTCTTCAACCATATCGTGCGCCCGGGCGGCGCCGAAGACGGTGGCCTGCGCGCGACGTCGGCTCAACAGGCAGAAGTGAATAAGGTGCTCGCTGACTACCGCGCAGCGCATCCCGGGACGCAACGTCCTGATTCAATCAACAACGGCGCGGACGACGACGGCTCTGGCTCCGTAAGCGTTCTCGAGATCGCACAGAAGATCGCTTCGCTCAAGGTCAAGCCAAGGCGCTCGATCATATTCGTCTGGCACGTCGGCGAAGAAAAGGGACTGCTCGGCTCAACGTATTTCACCGATCACCCAACCGTCCCACGTGACTCGATTGTCGCACAGCTCAACATGGATATGGTCGGCCGCGGAGACGCGTACGACATCACGGGACACGCGATCGACGGTACAGTTCTGCGGGGCAGCCCCAACTACCTCCAGCTGGTTGGCTCACACCGCCTGTCGACAGAACTCGGCAATCTCGCCGAGACAGTGAACAAGCAGGACAAGCACGACCTCACATTCGACTATGCAATGGACGCGAACGGTCATCCGGACAACATCTACTGCCGTAGCGATCACTACGAATACGCCCGCTACAACATTCCGATCATCTTCTTCACCACTGGACTCCACTCCGATTACCATCAGGTCACGGACGAGCCACAGTACATCGACTACGACCACATGGCGCGTGTCGACAACTTCATCGAAGATCTCGCCGTGCATGTTGCGAACATGGATCATCGCCCGGTCGTTGACGGACCGCATATGGATCCGCACGGCTCCTGCAAGCAGTAACATCGCTAGCGACATCGAAGTGCAGAACGGGGCGTGGATTTTTCATCCACGCCCCGTTCTGCACTTCAAGCTGGTGTCGCTTGATTACTCAGCTTCAGCTGCGACGCGACGCATCCATATCACCCGATTTGGCGGCATCGCGATGATTGTCCGGATCCATCGCGCGTTCTGCCTTACCTGCCGTTTTCTGGACCTTTCCCTTCAACTCCTCACCACGGCCCTCAGCATGCATGCGTGAGTTATCGAGTGCGTCGCCAACATTACCCTTCACCTTACCGGTCATTTCTTTTGCCATGCCTTTGACCTGATTCTCGGTGCCCTTCTTATTTAGATCTCCCATTTTATTTCTCCTCTCTATTTGTGATACTCATGAATGATGCAAGCGTCATGCCGGGCTACGCCCCAAGGGCAGGGTATAATCCGTACATACTTTTGGAATTGCGCTGACGCGTCAGTAGCTTTCGTATGATCCTGTACACACCATCATGAATACACATTGATCAACACCACCGCGTCACGTACTTCTGTACGCCGATTATCGCGCCTGTGCATCGCGATTGTTACTGCCGCAATATTTGCGTTGCCCCTTACCGGCTGTGGCGATGCGCCTGCTGCATTCGGCTCGACACCCGCTCAAGCGCGGGCCAACGCAGACGGATTATTCGGCGCCTTCGTCAAACGGTTCACCAACGTTTACCGTGCGCCTCGCTACGAACGCGCACGCCAGCAATTGTTGCGTTACGCACTCACCCCATCTGAAGTGTATTCCGACACTTCCATCTGGACTGTTTACGGCCCGGACAACTATCGCACACTTTTTGGCGACGCCAAATTTGCCAACGGACGCTACACCTTCGCAAACGCCGTCACCGATGACCCTGTTTCGGAACTCGGTGAAGGTCGCCATATCATGCGGCTGCGTAAACTCAGCGACGATGACTACAGCTGGTTTACCGGCGTCGACTTTGCCGCCGGAACGATTACCGCCAACGACTTCGCAAACGTCATTAATCGCTGGATTGCAGCATCAGAAGGACGCAACGAAGCGACACTCCGCGCTGGGTACCGCACCACTTTCCCACGCACTACCGCCGCACTCGGCAAGCTGTACTCGCTGGATTCGCTGAGGTCCACAGCCGACGCAGATGGTACCAACAGGCTCTATGCCGTCATCCACATCACGCCGGACGGAATCCGCAACGATTACCCTGCCTACGCGGCGTTCATGACGAAATACGTCGACAAGGTGAAGCTGAAATTTTCACTCGTCGATTCGCGTAACGTCAGATGGCTCGATGTCAGTTCACGCGACGGCTTCATCACGCTCAACATGCGTTCACGCGACGGCCGCTTCATGCCGCTCGATGGACCACCGCGACCGATCCCTGACACACTCGTGGTCAAGCTGGACTTCACCGCCAAGATCAAGCTCTTCACCATCGGCGTTGACCATCTCACGGGCGAGTGGGTCAATCTTCACTCTCCGCACGAACGCGGCTGGGCAATCAGCTTCACACACGAGCCGAGCTGGGTTCTTCCACCCGTGGTCGGCTATCTGATCAAGTCTCCACTGCGCCGACCCTTTGAAGGATCCGGCACTCAGTTTCGATTCACCGTACGCGACCAACCCGGCTCACAGACAATCATGAGCCGCCGCGGCAACACAACTGTCCGCGAGAGTGCGATCCTCCGATTCCTTGGAAAACTTGGCGGAGGAGCCATGGGGGATTTTGTAGCTGGCGCCGAACAGGATGAGAACAAGTTCAACGTCGCTCTATTCACGGCGATGCAGGCTGATATCGCCGCAGCGAACCGTTAGCCCACAACGATTCGGCTACCCTTCCAGCGTGTCGGCATCGTCGAACGGTATGACCAATTCCATGCCGTCGCGCGCAACTACGGCCCCGGGAAATACTTCGCGAGCCTCAGCCGCCAGCTCCTGAACGTCGCGCGAGTACCGGGAGGAAATGTGGGTAAGCACCAGTCGTTTCACCCCCGCACGATTGGCGACAGTTGCTGCCTCGCGTGCAGTGGAATGACCGGTTTCGATCGCAAGAGGAGCCTCTTCGTCAGCGAAGGTCGCTTCGTGAATGAGAATGTCGGCGCCAACCGCGATCTCGATAGTGGTTTCCGATGGTCTGGCATCGCCCGTGAAGACAAGCTTGCGGCCCGAACGCGTGGGGCCGACAAGCTCAGATGGGTGCACCACTCGACCATCCGGCAGTGTAACGGCCTGCCCCTTGTGGATCTGCCCCCAGAGTGGTCCCTCGGGAATACCCATCTCACGAGCCAGGTCGGGATTGAAACGGCCTAACCGCGGTAATTCGATGATTGCCAGACCCAATGCGGCGGCCCCGCCATGGTCAACCGAGAACGGGACAATGCTGTAGCCCTGCCGAACGAGCGGTTCCCCAGGCGTCATCTCCACATAATTGATCGGAAAGTGCTGCTTGTCGCTTCCGAGCGTTACGGCCTGCCTCAGAAGTCGCTCCGACTTTGGCGGGCCAAACAGAGTCATCGGGTCGGTGCGCCCCTGGAGCGCCATGGTACGCACGAGTCCGGTAACACCGAGTATGTGGTCCGCATGCATGTGCGTAAAGAAGATCTCGCCGACGTTGAACGAAACGCCGTAGCGCATCATCTGGCGCTGAGTCCCCTCGCCACAATCGAAGAGAAAGGTCTCTCCCCCACGGCGGACGGCCAGCGAGGTGACGTTGCGCTCAACGGTCGGTCGAGAAGCAGATGTTCCTAGAAAACGTACGCTCAGATCCATGGGCCCAATATATCGAAGTTGACTTTGGGGCCATTCCGGCCTATATTCGTGGGAGTACCAGCCCGTGTGCGACGGGTAGCTACGCCTTTGTCGCAACCAGAATTCACGGTCGCGGGGCTGTAGCTCAGTTGGTAGAGCGCTGCAATCGCACTGCAGAGGTCAGGGGTTCGATTCCCCTCAGCTCCACTTGTTGTTACGGGCGACCGGGTTGGTCGTCTTGATATAAATAGAAATTGCATTGCCCGCCGCCGATCGGTAGGACGTAGAGTTCCAATGACGGCGCGCGTGGCAGATTTTAACCCCGGGATGCTCCTGGGGTATTTTTTTGCCCTGGCACCCGCCGTAATCCCAAGGCCGCCCCGTAACTGACACTGGGCTTGGGGGCGAGGGAGACCCCTCCTACGCCGGCGGGAAGGCTGGCGCGCCCCACCCAATTGGCGCTGAGCGCTTGAACAGGTCTGCGACTACTGCATCGCTCAGCGCGGCGCGAATCTTGGCGATATCCAGATGACCGACGATATCCGCTGATTCCGGGCCACGCCACTCGAGGCGGGCATATCTGTCCTTCCTGGAGGTCCCGGGGTCCGGATGATGAAAGACGACATTGGCACTGCTGGAGCCCGGAAGCTGCACTTCAACGCCCCAGCGAGTCCCGTCGGCCGTCTGGAACGGCTTCATGTTCTTGATACTGCTCATCGTCTCCCCTTGAAGAGTTGCTGTACGTCGAATGCAACGCCGAGGTAGTTGATCTCGGCGACATAGCTCTCGATGTCCACCGCAAGCGCGCGCACGTCCGCCTCCAATGCCTGAGCCGCTTCGGTTGGTGCACCGGCAGTGCTGTTGGCAGACTCGAGCTCGAACTCCTTCACCTTCTCGCACCAGACCGCGAAATCGCGCCTCAGGTCCGCGACGATACTCCGCACCATCGGGTACGCCGGATTCTGCGGGTCGAGCACGGGTCCCCAATCCATGCGCCGAATCTAACCGACGGAGTTGTGCGGTTGTAGTGAGCCCGCCGTCGCGTCCGACTGCATTGCGGGTCGGACCGCAGCTCTACGTTGGTGCGCCAGCTGCATCTGAACGGTCAGATATGAGCCCAGCACGATCGCCAGCGCGATGCCCTGCGCAACAAGCGTCTCTACCGTTGGGAAGACGGCGAACCAGAGCCCCATCCACGGCTGAATTATCCGTTCGAGCGAGGGAATCGGCGTCGTGCCGATCCAGTGCGCCAGTTGCATCTCCTGAGCCTGCTCGCCGACCATCACCAGCAGCACGACGCCAAGCAGCACACCAGTGAGTATGAGCATGCGCTTGTACGGCAATTTCCGGTGTGCGACAAACGTCAGCACCGCCACGATTACCGAGAATATCAGGCCGATAACGACGCCGTGGAAAACCGGCCCACCGCCAAGCTTCAGCCGATAGTTCTGGAGAAATAGAACGACCTCGAATCCTTCCCGATACAACGAAGTGAAGCCGAGTAATGCGAGTCCCCAGGCTACACGCGTACGTGACTGGCCCTGTGCCGCACCCTTCATCAGCTTCTTCTTTTTTCTTGTGTGCAGCGAGATCCAACCTGACCAGTAGAACTTGTGGAAAAACCAGTTCATCACGACGAGGAGAACTACTATTGCGAGCAACCCGGTTGCCGCCTGAAGATCGAGCGCCGAAACGCTCTCGGAGATGTTGTCAACAATTCCGACAACGATTCTCCATGTGATCAGCGTCGCGACGAAAGCAACTGCTGCGCCGAGGCCGATTGGTCGCCGGTACGATTTACTGTTACCGACCATGCTTGCAGTAATTGCCGAAAGGACCAGAATGCACTCAAGCGCCTCTCTGAAGACCAGCACTGCTATGTCGATTGACGCTGCTGTAGAACCACGACTCGTCATGGGATCGGGATTGCCAGCAGCGGAGAAGCCCTGCCAGATGAGCAGTGCAACAACGCCAACCGCTCCGGCAATCCACGCAATTCTGGAGGCGATGTGGGGGCCACTCGCGACCGTGTTGCGAGTGCTGGTTTCTGAAAATTCAGTCATCTGTCAAATGGTGCTCTATTACGTAACGTGTCTGGCCGGCAACCGATGAGATACCAAGCTTCCGTGCTATGCTTTCCCGGTGCGTCTCGACGGTACGGTGGCTGATCCCGAGCGCCGCGGCGATTTCCTTGTTCGTTCCGCCTGCTGCGACACGAACAAGAACCTGTCGTTCGCGCTTTGTAATCGGTGATTCCTGCTGTGCAATCGCCTCGACGCGCGGCCGACTCAGTGCGGAGCTGAAAAAACTGCCTCCGTTCATCACCGCGCGTACCGCAGCGCGAAGATCGGTCGCCGCACTGTCCTTCAACAAATAACCGTTGGTGCCAGCGCGCACGCTCTCGGCGATGTATTCAGCATCATCGTGCATGCTCAAGATCAGGATGCGCGCGCCCTGGACATCACGACGCAGGTCCGACAGAACGCTGAGACCCGAACCACCGGGCATGGAGACGTCCAGAATGATCAAGTCGGGTTTGTGCTCTCGAGCAAGCTGGAGAGCGGACGGACCGTCAGACGCTTCCGCCACAACCGAGACACCCGGCATCGATTCCAGTATGTGCCGTATCCCCGCGCGAACGACTGCGTGATCGTCTGCCACCAGGACCGATATCATCTCGAGCGTCGCTGTCACGCTGGAACACCGGCGTCGAGTGGAAGCGTCACTTCGAGCACCGCACCTTGTCCGTCATTATTGCGGAGCTGCACGGAGCCGCCGAGTGATGCAAAGCGTTCGCGCATTCCGATGAGTCCCATCCCCGATCGTCCCAGGCCATCCTCGTTGCTCGGAAGCCCGCAACCGTCATCGATCACAGTCAATGTCACGCTGCCGCTGTTAGCGTGCAACGATATATCCACTACCGATGCACCAGCATGACGACCGATGTTGGAGAGCGCTTCCTGAAGTGCACGGTAAAATGCGAGATCGGCACCATCATCCAGGAGGGGCAGGTCCTGGGCGGGAAGCAGCGCTAGCCGTACCTGTGTGCCGGAGCGTTGTGCAAATGCTGTCGCGACTGATCGAAGAGCTGGAACGAGACCGAGGTCATCAAGCAGTGTCGGACGAAGATCGTGCATCACTGCGCGAATACTGCGTATGCCGGCATCGGTCAACGCGAGTGCATCGTCAACGCGCACCGTATGAGGTTCCGGCACCACGTCCCGCAGGATGGCGAGCTCCATTTTCACTGCGGAAAGCAATTGCGCAGTCTCATCGTGAAGTTCGCGTGCCAGTCGCCGACGCTCCTCTTCCTGCTGCAGCACCATGCGTGTAGAAAGGCGCTCGAGGTCTGCGGTGCGCTGCTCCAGTGCGGTGTACAGGCGGGAATTTTCCAGCGTCCCACCCATCTGACGTCCAAGCGCGGTCAGGAATTCCGCATCGAGTGCGGCGAACGGGACGTGGTCTTCCGCGACGATCACCAGAGCGCTGCCAGTCCCATCGTCGCCGTTTTCAACCGGAAGTACCGCGGCAAAGGGGAATGCCGGACTGTAACCGTCCGCATCTGATGCCGCACTCCACTCGGGAGCGATAAACGCTCCCTCTGTGCCGGTCGCAACGCGCGATAGCAATTCGGCCTGGGACTGAAGCGGACTGGTGCCCGTCCAGCTCTCACACGCACCAACGCCACGCTCGAAATAGCCGTCGTGTCTCGCGTCGAGCCGGAAGACGGCTGCGCCGCTCACCGCTGGAGCCGAGACAATTCTCTGCAGTACCGTGGTGACGACACGCTCGCGCGAAGACGACGCGGCTGACATCAGATCCGACGAAAGTGTGCCGAGTGTACCCACGCCGCGTCGAAGATCATCGGTGACTAGCAGCAGAATCCCGGCGCCGACGGTAATCGTGAGAAGGACGTCGACGTAGTAGCCCCAGGGAAGCCACGCTCCATATGCGCGAAGAACTGGATAATCGAGGTGATGTAATCCCCAGATAAAAAACGCCACAGCGAGTACGCCCGCGCCAGTTGATCGAGTTGCACGCGCGTACCGCATGAACACGACGCCGGTCCAAAGCGTGGCGCACGACAGAAAGAGAACCATCGGCACAGATGCAATCGTGTACGCGCCCAGATGGTAAACCGCGAAGTACGACCAGACCGGGGGAAAGAGAATGGCGAGGAGGTGCCATTTGCGGCGGCGCAGCCTTCCAGAGAAAACCATGGCGGTGGCGAGGACGGCAATAGCTGTCCACCCAGTGAATACCTGGTGCCAGTAAAGCAACACGCTCTCGCGAGTGAAGATGAATGCACCAATCGCGGCCAGGCGAAGCACATAGAGTCCCCATGCCAGCGACCACCAGGCGAACACCCGCTTGCGATACTGCCGGTACTGCCATGCACAGACCACCATGAGCCCGAACGTGACCGCGATCTGCAGCAGCACTGCAGCCAGTTCGGTACCGGCTGCGGCAAATGCAGGGCTGGCGTCTGGCGACCAAGTCTGGAACATCGACCTCGACTGAGAGAAACGTTATCCGAATAATTCTCTCGGATTATACCGCCGGTTACCTCTGCGGCAAAGTCACAAATATGCTTACCGGTGTGCTCGCTTTAAATCTTGATGCGTAACCCCCGCGGAAGCTGGGGAGCGAAGGCTAAAGCATGGACAGCCGGGTGCGCCGTCGCGGCGGGCAAACACAGCGGGCCCTCGAGACAGCGACAAATCGTGAGTGACGCGCGTTAGCATCGACTGAGCGATGCTAGCAATGCTAGCAATGCTACGGACTACCGCTTGGTTTGGCGCTCCGCCAACTGACGTTCACGCATCACAGCGGCAACTTTATGAAGTCGATGATCTTCCTCCGTCTCGAGAAGAAGCGGCGGAACCGGCGCGGGTTTTCCGTCATCTCCCAGGTGCACGAACGTCAACCAGCACGCATTGGTATGCCGACGGTTGCCGGTCCGCAGATCTTCAGCGTATACGTCGGCGACGACTGACATGGATGTTCGGCCCACATGCGCGACATGCGATCGAATCTCCACAAGCTCGCCGACCATTATCGGCTCCTTGAACAGGATTCGTTCAACGGACAATGTCGTAGCCTGACCACTGCAATGCTTCATGGCCGACAATGCGGCGCACTTGTCTACCATGCTCATCACGACTCCACCAAATATCGATGGGGCGCGAAGCCCATTGGCCTGACTCGGCATCATCAGATCAGCGAGAATGGCATTCGACTCGCACGGCGATTTTCCCTTCATTCTCATTTCTGCTTGCACAGCGGATCCCTTGAAAGAGTGCTTCAGCTCACGCGTGACGGGCTCGACGATTGACGATCGATCGGCTGGCGGGGCGGACGTACCTGACGTACTTCACGGTCTCATCGTAAGAAGAGGCTGAGTTGAACGCCTTCATCAGCGCGCGACGCAAGGCGGCACTCACCGGAGGGTAGTCCAGCCAGTACACGCGCGGATGGGCGCCTACGCTGAACAGCTGCCACGTATGTCGGGAGGGATCACGAAGCGAGAAAATAACGTTACCGTCGCCCTGACCGCGCGCATCAAGCGAGTAACCTTTGCGATTCCACGTTCTCGGTACGTCGCGAACAAGGTTTGAATCTTCCGTCGCGGAATCGCGCGCCATCGCTTCCGGAGTCGCTGCAGCGCCAGTTCGTAAATCCACCGCGGTCCGAACGGTATCGTGCTGGTCGCCCGCCGCCATTTCATACTCGGTCCGGTGCTCAAGCAGCGCATACGGTCCGCGCACTTCGAGAATGTCCGTCTCGCCCGAAGCAGTAATATCAGGGTTCGTTGGCGTGTCGTCGTTCGGGCCAAGCGGCACCGCGTCTGGATAGCTGCGCGCGTGATGTGCCGCGATCGTTACGATCGCCGTGTCATCATAGACCATTGTGGAATCGTTGGTCTGCAAGTCACGCACGTAGACGCGTTCGCCTGTAAAGATCGCATCGTCGTAAGAACGGTCGAGATCTACAATGAACACTTCGTGAAAGCGGCCATCGAAGTGCGCCAGTGTCATCGGTACGGCCTTGACGTGAATGCCCTGCGACCCGCTACGCACCCAGAAGGCAGAGTCGGCGGTGGTGACCAGAAATTCCGCATTGGGGGGGCCGGACTCCCTTCCAGAGCACGCGAGGATCCCGACGGTCAGGACCGTACCAGCCCCAATCAGCCAGGCGCGCGCGACTCCCACCGCGTGCCGCCTTGATAGAATGCGATTACACCATGGCATCGCGCTGAATATAGTCCGGACACGTGCCACCCCCTAAATTTCTCCGGCCGCTCACTCTCTGCCCGCCTTTCTGTGCACCGTTCTCGCATTGCTGCATTCCTCCTGATCCCGCTGCTTGCCTGCGAACCCGCATCGTCCAGGTCTCAGGCATCGACTCAGGCGCGGCCAGCGTCGGCTGATCCAGCGGATTCGGCCAAAGGGATGGCTGAAGCGCCGCCTCTCCGGGCCGATTCGTCGCGAGTAGTTCCCCCAGCCGGATCGGCTGAAGTCATCGCCTTGCAGAAGGAGCCACGTGCGATTCGTGCTCTTTATGTGAATCGCTTCACGGCTCAGAGCGCAGCCAGGATGCGGCATCTGATAGCGATCGCTGATTCTACAGAGATCAACGGCTTTGTAATCGACATCAAGGACGAGTTCGGGCTCAACTGGCATTCTTCGGACCCGCTGCTTCAGCGCAACGAGGGAAAAATGAACAAAGTCGCGAACCTGCCTGCCCTTGTAGATACGCTCCGCGCCCACGGAATACTTCCAATCGCGCGAATGGTAATCTTCAAGGATTCGGTGGCTGCCCGGATGAACCCGGAGCATGTCATACGAAAGGCCGATGGAACTCCGTGGCGCGACAAGAAGGGGGTGACCTGGGTGAATCCGTACTCGCGTGCGATATGGGATTACAATCTGCGTGTCGCGGACGAAGCGGTGAAAATGGGTTTCGCCGAGATTCAGTTTGACTACGTGCGGTTCCCTGAACCCTACAAATCACTGCCGACGCAGGTCTTTCCCGAAGCAGCGGGACGAACCAAGCCGGCAGTTCTGCACGACTTCCTCAAGGAGGCGCGTGCGCGGTACAACGCGCGCGGCGTCCGAATGACGGCAGACATCTTTGGCCTCGTCACTACTGTGCGCGGCGCGCTTGAAGTCGGCCAGGACTGGGAGCAGATCTCACCGGTCGTCGATGTCGTGCTTCCAATGGTGTATCCGTCGCTGTATCCTCGCGGTTCGTTTGGCATCCCGATTCCGAATGCCGAGCCGCACAAGACAATCTTCATCGCGCTGACCAGCGCTCGCGAACGTGACGCAAAGCTGGGGATTACCACACCAGAGCACGTACGCCCGTGGCTTCAGGCCTTTACCCTCGGCGCGCCCCATTACGGACCAGCGCAGCTCGAGGCAGAAAAGCAGGCCGTCTATGACGCTGGCTACGATGGTTGGGTGCTATGGAATCCGGGATCGAAATACGATGAATTCCTTCCCGCACTCGAGAAGGGATTCGTCTCTCGAAAGAAGTCACCGCCGTTGTCATTGCCATCAGGCGCGCAAAAAGACTAAGTTCACGACGGCATGATAACGATCGTAACTATCGCCGGCATGCGCGGCGAGCATTGCAAGCGCGCAGTATTTATGGCGCTGACGCCAGTCGCAGGGATCCGTTCGGCCGAAGTCTCCTTGGGACGCGTGACGATTGACCACGATGGTAGCGTAACAGAAGAAGAGCTGCGCGAAGCCATATCCGTAACTGGCTACGTGATCGCCGACGTGGCCCATGAACGCCGAGTGCTGCCCCTGGTGGACAGCCACGTTGAGGCCAACCCGATCTAGCGTTCGTTCGGCGGCCTTTTGTACTCCACAAATACGTCGCCTGTCGCTGCATCACCCTGACCTGCTCGCAGAAAGAAATACATTCCCACAACTGCGATGATCGCGAACGAGAACCACTGTATCGCGTAGCTCTTGTGCGGCCCCTCGTCGAGTGGTGGCGGTGGCACTCGCGGTGGGATTTGCCCGTGTGATGCTGGATCACCGTCTAGCACTATTACGAACGGGTACACCGGGTACGGCAAGCGCGCGTGGAGTGCACTGAGATCCAGCCAGCGGAATGTGTCCGGTCGGCCGGCGAGAACGGGAGAGCCGGAGAATACCCTGAAGAGTGGTCGCGCGTAGCCAGTGCCGTCCAGCGAATCCGCCTCGCGCCAGTGCGACAGGTCCGCAGTCAGGCCATCCGGTGCGTACACCCAGCCGCGGTTGACCAGAACCACTGTGTCCGTGCCGGAAATCAGCAAAGGCGTGACGATGTTGATGCCAGGTGAGCCATCGCGAGTACGGTCTGCGATCTTGATCTGTCGGGAATAATCATAGCGTCCCTTCAGAATTACCCTGCGATAGTGCAGAGTCGCGGTATCGTGCGTGAGTTGTCGCACGGGAACCGCTGGCTGAGCAAGACGAGCCACTACTTCCGCGTTCTGCACCCGCCGTTGAGCAAGACGCCGGAGCTGCCAGAAGCCAAGCGAGCTAGTGAGGGAGATGAAGCCAATCGAAAGTACGATCAGCACATAATCGCGCGTACGTCGAGCCATGCCTCGAAGCTAGCGGGGGAACCCGCACTCCGCCGATGTGTCACCCCGCCGAAGGTCGGGGTCCATCCATGGTCGCGGCCGTCAGTCAGACCGGTAGCACCTGTCCAATTGCTTGCAGCGGCGCGAGCGGCCTTGTCTCTCCGCGCTAGAACAGTCTCATCTGCTCGCCGAGCATTTCGGGATCCACATCGTCAAGCCCGAGGAGCTGTTGGACCTCACGGGCTGACCGCGGGGCGTGGCCAGCGAAATAGTTGCTCATGTAGCCATAGAGATCAGCTACGGTGGCGGGCAGCTTATCGATGGCTGCAACCCAGCGCGCCAGCTCCGTTGAACGGTCGACCTGAATTCGTGAGTGATCTACCAGATTCCGGTTCGGTCCCATCCAGCGCACATAGTGGAACGACGCTGTTGGCCGCGCCATGAGTTCTATCATCCACCTTCGCGGTATCCATTGACCATCCACGAGGGCGACAGCAATTCCATAGTCGCGGAGAAAGGCGAGCACGCCCGGAGTCATCCAACCTCGGGCGCGAAACTCTACGGCAACGCGAACATCGCGTGGAAGGCGTGGGATGAAATCCACAAGTGCGGGCAGTTCTTCCGGGCCAAAGTCCGGGCCCAGCTGGACCAGTACCGGCCCAAGCTTTTCGCGAAGTTCTCGTGCGCGCTCAAAAAAGAGTTCCGTCGTGCCGTCAACGTCGCGCAGCCGTGACTCATGCGTCACTACCTGCGGAAATTTGAGCGCAAAAATGAAATTGTCCGGCGTACGCTCATACCAGCCACGAATCGTCGCCGCAGGAGGTACTGCATAGAATGTCGAGTCTACTTCGACCGTGTCAAAGGCGCGAGCGTAGACCGAGAGGAAATCAGCCGGCCGGGTTCCGTCCGGATAAAACACACCGGCCCAATCCGAATAGTTCCAACCCTGGGTTCCCACGTGGAATACAGCGGTCATCCATTGAATCGGTACGACAAAGGCGTCGGTGTCAAGACAACTGGCACCCCCCTTGCCCTTCCAAGCGTCATCAGAAGCCTTGCACGCGAAGAAATCATTGGCGTTCCCCCCCGGAGGGATTTATGGATGACATGCACAACGACAGACGCGACAATCCGGACACTGACCATTCCAGGCACACTGGGCATGCAGTCGGTGAAGCGGTAACTGGCGTTTCTGGAGTGATTGTCGGCGCCGCCGTCGGTTCTCTCGCTGGCCCCATCGGGACGGTCGTGGGCGGTATCGCCGGCGCTGTAGGAGGATGGTGGGCTGGACGAGCCGTCGCGGATGCTGCCGAGGAATACACGCTGGATGACGAAGCGGTGTACAGGAACCATTACGACAATTCCCCGGTGCGTCTCGCTGATCGTAAGTTCGACGCCGCGCGCCCGGCTTTCCGACTGGGTCACATTGCCGCGCGAAATCCCGATTACCGGGGCCGCCCGTTTGTGGATGTCGAATCCGATCTTCGAAAAGGTTGGGACAGCAGCACCAGCAAGCTTTACGGAGAATGGGACAGCGTTCGTGGTTACGTCAACGATGCATATGATAGAAAAATGAGCATGGTCGAACACGAACGGCTGCGCGAGGATGCAAGCAACGCTGCGGATGAGGATACGAGGCGCCTCAACGCCAACGCGGACGTGAACCTCTATTGAGTAATTCGCAGTGGCACAATTGGCTCAGGATGATCGAATCCTCAGCCAATTGTGTTAACCGCCAAGCCTGGCTTCAATCGTCGATATCGCCACCACCGTCTGCCCAATCCCTGAAGCCACCCTTCAGAGACGCGACGTTGTTGTAACCCATCTGCCGCATCGTATCTGCGGCCAGTGCGGAACGCGATCCCCGCGCGCAGTAGACGATGATCTTACTGTCTCGTGGCAGGATCACTTCAATTTTTCCTTCCAGCTGACCGCGCGGTACATGCACCGCGTTCGGGACGTGCCCGAGGTTCCACTCTGCTGGCTCGCGAACATCCAGGAAGATCGTGTCGCCCTTTTTCCGCTCGACGATGGCGTGAGCTGCGTCTATCTCCGTTATTCGAGTCTTTGCTTCCTCGATCAGATCACTTCCGCTCTTTGTCATTGCTTCTCTACGTTGAGGGTAACTGAATCGGCATCGAGCGTCGCGCTCGCACCGAGTGGAATGGTCCATTGATCGTCTACGTGGCCCATCGGGATCCCGGCAATGCAGGGAATGCCAATGGCGTCCGCGAATTCGAGTAGCACATCGTCGAGCGTACGCGATTCACGCGTATCGCCCGGTGACTCGTCGCCATCACACGACGTGCAGTACCCGAATGCGATTCCCTTCAGGGCCGCAAGTTCGCCTGCCAGTGCCAACTGCGTAAGCATCCGATCAATTCGATAAAGCCCTTCATTCGTGTCCTCAATAACGAGAATCGCTCCGTCGAGATCCGGAAAATAAGGCGTACCGACCAGTGAAGATATCAGCGCGAGATTCCCGCCAGCCAGCCTTCCGCGCGCGCGACCGCCTCGAATGACACGGGCTCCCGGTGCCACGCCACATGAATCCTGTCCGTGCAGAAGTGCCTTCTCAAACGAATCGCGCGCAAATGGCGATAGTGTCGTCCGCGCGTTTGGCGAATGATAGGACACGATCTCACAGGCTCGACCAATAGCCGCGTGCAATACCGAGATGTCCGAATAGCCCATGACAGGCTTGGGATGCCGCCGCGCGGCATCATAGTCCAGTTGTTCGACTATTCGCATCGCGCCGTACCCGCCACGCAGGCACCATATCGCATCTATCGTGTCGTCCCGAAGTGCAGCATTGAAATCGGCGATCCGGTGCGAATCGGGCGCAGCAAAATAGCTGTATCGATCGAGCACATGGTCACCGACGACGGATTCCCAACCCAGTGATTTTACATTGGATATTGCCGTCTCCACATCCGTGGCTCCCCTCAACGGTCCTGCTGGAGCGACAAGCGCTACCCGGGCGCCAGGTCCGGTCGTTCGAACTGTCTGGTATTCTCTGGTAGGCATCTGGGACGCTCTGGATAACTGGCCGAACAGCCGATGATGAGACTGTAATCTGGCACATGCGTTGCCTCTTTTCATGTTTTCTGAAAGAACGCCCTGAAACTTTGGAGGATCCACACATGCGTGACAACGGCAAGAACGGGAAGAAGCACAACGATCCACATCGCGATCTTCACGCCGGCACTGGCGGCGCACAGACTGATCGAGCAAAGAATCACATGGATACGCCGATGAACGCTTCCGGCGTAACATTTGGAGGCAAGGAACCGAGCATGGGAGGATCCCAGGGGACGCGTGCAGAGGCGCGGAACGAGACGCATGGCGACAAGCACCGGAGCTCTGCATCAGACTCCCGTCAATCAGCATCCAGTCGAGAAGGCGGCTACGGCGCGGATTCCGGATACAGCGACGCGCCCGATAAGTCTCGGGATGACCCTCGGTCCGGTGAGTCGGCCAAGCGACCCAACCCGAAAAACGTCAGATCCGGATCAGAGTAACAGTTTCCATTCTTACAGAGGCGCGTCGGACGGGCGCGCCTCTGTGTCGTAACCGACCTTCCCGTATCTTTCAGGTGTGTCGATCCTGATCACTCCAGTCGAAGTCGCACTCATCGCGACGATCCCCTGGATCGTAACACCGGTAATCGCCACACTCCGAATGAGGCGCTCAACCTTTCTGGACGATGAATCGGCCGAGCCGCCGCTCGATCCGCCGCGTGTTTCTGTGATCGTCCCTGCGCGAAATGAATCGAGGAACATTGCAGATTGCTTGCGATCAATACTCGGATCTGAATATCCGGATTTCCAAGTCGTAATCGTCAACGACCATTCCAGCGACGATACCGCAGGAATCGCGCGCAGCGTTGCAACTGAGGACCACCGCCTCATCGTCCTGGATAACCCGGAGCTGCCGCCCGGATGGTTCGGAAAGCAGTGGGCGTGCCAGACTGGAGCCGACGCCGCAACCGGCGACATCCTCATCTTCATGGACGCTGACGCGCGCGCCTCTGCTGATCTCATCGTTCGCTCCGTGAACGGAATGCTCCGGACTGACGCAGACTTTTATTCGGTTCTCGGCCGGCAGGAGATGGTAACGTTCTGGGAGCGATTGCTTCAGATGCAGATATTTACAGTGCTCCTGACCCGGTTCGGTGGTACGGAGATCGTAAATCGGGCAAGATCAGCATCCGCCAAGATTGCAAATGGTCAGTATCTGATGGTGCGCCGCTCTGTGTATGATGAATTTGGCGGTCATGGGCTCGTGCGCAGTTACGTCGCAGAAGATCTCATGCTCGCCCAGCGCTACTTCGAACTTGGCAAGAAGACAGTGCTCGTTTCCGGGATGAGCCAGCTTTCGACACGCATGTACACTTCGCTGCGCGAGTTGATTGGCGGATGGCGCAAGAATCTGTTTGCCGGAGGCAGGCACTCCATGCCGCTCGGCGCGAAGGCAACAGCGCTCGCGCCGCTGCTCCTGCCGCTCCCGTTTCTCATGCAGCTCGTACCGGCAACACTGCTGGTTGTAGCAATAGTTTTCAATCTGCACGCACTGTTGATTTGGAGCTCCATATCGGTCGGCGTCACTCTTCTGTCATGGCTCGTGTACTATCGAGCAGCGCAGCTCCCGGTTGGCTACGCTCTGCTTTATCCCGTTGGCGCCGCGGTGGCGCTGTACATCGCCTTGTCCGCCATCATTCGCGGCAGTCGCGTCGAGTGGAAAGGCCGCGAGTACGAGAGCGCCAATCCGGCCAGTGTGTGAACATCGTGTGAACGGATGACGCCGAGCTACTCAGGATTGGTCAACTGACGATTGAGCTCGGTGCGCCAGTAAATCGGTTTGGGACTGGACTCGGGGCCAACGAGGTAACACTCCCACAGACCGGGCGCAGCAGTATATCTCGCTGCCGCGATCCACCTCCCAAACCAGGCCCACGCGTCGCTGAGGCCGTCGTAGGCTCCGTAATAGATCGTGCGCGCTACTGTCGCGGCCGGAAACTGACTCTGAGTTACGCGTCCAACCGGGGCAAAAGGCGCGGACACCGGAACACCGACCTCAAAATCGAACGTATCTGGCGACATCCGAAAGTGATGTGTGAACACCGGTCCGGCCGGCCCCACACCCTGAGCAGTTACAGCCTCAATGACTTCGGTGATCGCCGGCCCCATTACTGCCTGCATCTCCGCACGAGGA